>Ga0208639_1000455_pt1 | contig 31400 bp, 37 predicted proteins | sample ETNtaG_33_FD_185772 | JGI IMG/M metagenome (GOLD analysis project Ga0208639, IMG submission 185772) | Marine microbial and viral communities from oxygen minimum zone, Eastern Pacific Ocean - ETNP201310SV76 (SPAdes) (version 2) | ecosystem: Environmental > Aquatic > Marine > Oceanic ...
CATTTCGCCAGGCCCTGCCGGGTTATGCCTACCAGTTTCCAAAGGATATGTATTCACACGACGATTTCAGAATCGAATGGTGGTACTACACCGGGAACCTGGAAGAAACGGCAACGGCACGCCCTTTTGGTTATCAGCTCACGTTTTTTCGCGTGGTCCTCGATGGAGCGGGGAAGAATCCGAATCCATCCAAATGGAACGTGGGGCATATTTATTTCGCGCATATGACCCTGACGGATGTGGACGGCGAAAAATTTCATTTCTTCGAGCGCATCAACCGCAAAGGGATGGGTAACGCGGGTGCACACTCCAGACGGTTGATGGTGTGGAACGAAGACTGGTTTCTCACGGATATGGATGACGCGCACTGGTTGAAAGCGGTGGAGTCTGGCACGGGGTTCGACTTGAAACTCACTCCTGAAAAGAAAATCGTGATTCATGGCACAGACGGGATCAGTAGAAAAGGGCGCAAAGAGGGCAACGCCTCGCATTATTTTTCATACACACGCATGAACACCAGTGGCACCGTGTTCGTGCAGGGGAAGGCTTATAAAGTGCGGGGCACCAGCTGGATGGACCGCGAATATTCCAGCGATCAACTGAACGATGAGTTGGCGGGGTGGGACTGGTTTTCGCTGAAACTCGATGATCGCACTGAACTGATGCTGTATCAACTGCGCCGCAAAACAGGCGGAGCCGATCCTTTTTCCAGCGGGACATTGGTTTCAGGCGATGGTACGTCCCGCCATATCAAGCTGGAAGAGTTTATTATCACCTCGCAGAGCCAGTGGACCAGCCAGCGGTCGGGCATCACCTATCCCGCCGGATGGAAGCTGGAACTACCCGGCTACGGCATTCAACTGACGCTCTCGCCCGACCTGCCCGATCAGGAACTTCATAACCTACGGTCTATCTCGGCATCGTACTGGGAAGGAAGCGTCACCGCCGAAGGGACCGTCAACGGTCAGCCGATCAAAGGGAAGGGATATGTCGAGTTGGCCGGCTACGGCAAAGCCCTCAAGCAGGATCTGCCGGAATAGATAACCTTCGTTTCGCAAGGCTGAAGCCTTGCCCTACAGCCATCGAGTGAGTTTCGTAGGGCAACCCTTTAGGATTGCGTATCTTAAACCCGGCAAAGGTTTTCTCATCCCGGCAATATCGACCGTTATTCAGTATCAGCTAAAATTTAGAAAACTCTTTCAAACAAAGGGGTTTCGCCAGGCAGGAGGCAGGAAGCCATCGAAACATACAGGAAGGTTTTGCAGATCAATCCTGATTTATTTCGCGTGCATAATAACCTCGCTATTCTTTTGGCCGGACAGGGAGAATTTTTAGAATCCGTCGAACATTATAAGCAGGCGATAACCCAGTATCCCGGATTCGCCAAAGCCCACAATAATCTGGGAAGCGTTTTGGCACAACAGGGCCGGTTTGAAGAGTCCATAGGGCATTTCGAAAGAGCTATAATTATTGACCCGAACAATACCGGGGCGCGAAAAAACCTGGAGCTGGCCCGTTCGCTTGCCGGGGCAAAAGTAAATGCGGAAATCGGACAGAAACTAAAGTAGAGTAGTCATTCGTTGTGGTTTGAATAAAAATATTATGAAAGGAGTTGTTCATGAGTGCAGTGGCACTTTTAGGGTACGGCGCTGGTTTTTTAACCACAGTCGCGCTGGTGCCTCAGGTGATCAAGACGTGGAAAACAAAATCGGCTGACGACTTTTCGCTGGTCATGTTATTGCTCTGGTGGTCAGGAATAATTTGCTGGATAGTTTATGGGGTCATAATGAACGCGGAGCCACTCATCGTCTGGAATACGATCACTCTTTTTCTGGCGGGGGCGATCCTGATCATGAAATTAAAATACAATAAAAAACCAGATTCTTCACCGTCTGTCGCGGCGCAGGCACTGCGTTCAGAATGACAAGAAAAGTCCAGCTTGTCATTCCTGAGGAATCCTTCGACTTCCCAATGTGGTACCTTTGACGGCGCTCAGGACAGGCTCCGGCGACGAAGAATCTCGATTTATGCATAAACTGGACACCAGGACACAGGCCCTATTGATAAAAGGAAAACTTTATGTTCAAATTCATGATCTGGATGTCAGTTTTAACAACGGTTGGATTCATAATTCTTATGATCTTCGATTACAAATAATCCTGCGCCATTGATCGGGTGTGCGGGCAAGGCAAGAGGCTTTAACTAAATGACAGAACGAAAAAAAAGACCCAAAATGATTTTCCGGAAGTTCCTGAAAGACAACCAGAAAATCCTGAAAGAATTTGACACGGGTGAGACTGAGAAATACGTCCGCGATTCGTGGATGATGCAGAACAATCCTCCTGCCGATGTGAATGAAGAAATTCTAAGGGAAGAAGCAGAAAATTTTTAGCCTGTGCTAGTGCTTGTCACCAGTGCCCGTACTGGACGAGTCCAGCGCTTCAGCAGATTTTTTGAAAATGATGCTCAGGCAGGTGAGTGCGCCGTCGGCTTTTTCAAACTCGCTCATATCCAGTTCCACCGTGTTAAATCCTTCCGCACGAATTTTATCCGCCACCCTTGGGAATCCCCTTGCCACTAAAACCGTGTTGCCTATGCTTATGCAATTGGCAGCATAGCGGTCGGCTTCCCCAGTATCAATCCACTTGAATCCAGTCAGAGCGGTTGTGTCTATCGAAGACGAGTCAAGCACCAGGAGATTGTTCCCAAGATAAGTGGCCGCAGTTTTTAAATGGAGTGCGCTGTGGACTTCAACGGGAACAACGGGTTTTTTTGCGAATTCAGCCAGGGCGTCAACGGCTTGTCGATTCGTCCGGCTGGATATTCCCACGAACAGTTTCTCTTCCGTATTTAAAACGTCTCCTCCATCCAGGGTGATGGACTGCGGAAGTGTTTTCAATGGCCGGTATTTTTTGATTTCCGCATGAATGCTGGTGCCTTCTTCCTGCCGGGACTTTTCTTTATTGGGACAGGCCACCGCCACATGATCGAAAACAACCGTGGTGTCTTCAACGAAGGTGGCATCGGGGCAGTTTTCCAGAGGAGGGAATTTGATGACTTCAATTCCGGATTCTATCAAGGCCGATACGTACTGCTCGTGTTGTGAGCAAACGAGTTCTACATCGATGGTGTGTTTTTCCGGATGCGAGGAAATAGCGTGGTTGAAAGTGGACCCCGGACTTCTTACGAAAGCTATAGTCGGGGTCATGGATAGCTGTCAGTCACAGGTTCGAGAGTTCATGAGTCGGGAAAAATAGAGCATGCTCATTTCTTTTTTCGCTTTCTTATACAGTTTCATCACCGCCTTAGTGGGTTTGAGGTTTTTGCCTACTTTTTCCGGTTGAGCAATATAGACGATTCCCCTGACGATCGTAAAGTCATGGCGGTTCAGATCCATCAACTTGCGAGTGCATTCTTTCGGGTATCCGTGGAATTCATCCAGCTTGGGCAGGAAGGTATCCATCATCTCGTACAGAACCCCTTCCATCATTCCGGCATTGTTGGGAGTGGGTTCTATATTTGGCAGTCCCTGTCCTTCAACACCTGTTCCCTCAGGCGGGATTCTATTGAAAGCTATTCTCTGAGCTGATAGGGTAACAGTAACTTTTTCAATGCACTCAAGCCCAACTTCTTTGAAATAGGCTTCGTTCATTAGTTCGTTGTAAGCAAAAAAACTTATTTTTTCTGACATGCGTAGTCCTCAAAACAGGCCGCTAAATGCGGGTAAATATTAGATTGTCCGGGCTGGGGTGAAAACCGTTGCCGACCATGGGGCACTATGATAGTATATTTTTGATCAATTCACTGCTTTAATTTTAGTGCGATTTTTCAAAGGGAATCGACCCCCACGGTTAAGCGGTAGTGATTTTGGTTCCGCATTTGCCCGGTAGTTCAGGGGCAGACAATTCAATCACCCAAAAACAAATATCACATTTAAAAGGAGTTTAGCATGTCCTCAGGGAAAGTTGTTACTGTGACCGACGCAGAATTTGATTCCACCGTTCTTCAATCCGATAAGCTGGTCATTCTGGATTTTTGGGCCGAATGGTGTCAACCCTGCAAGATGCTCGCTCCTACCGTAGAGGAAATCGCCGGAGAATATGAGGATACCGTGAAAGTCGGTAAGCTCAATGTCGACGATAATCCAGAAACGGCCACTAAATACGGTATCCGCGGTATCCCCACACTGCTGTTTTTCAAGAGCGGTCAAGTGGTCCAGCAACTGGTGGGGGTCAAATCCAAAGCCGAGATCAAAAAGGTCATCAACGAAAACTGCGGCTGACGGGCGACGCCCGTGGGAAATATCCGGATATTCTCCAACGTAAATCTTCTATCAAAAACTGGAATCAGCAAGGTCATTACTAAAGACCCTGCTGGCAGGGCTGCGCCCGGAAGAAATAGCAGGACCTCTCCCGCATAAACCTTCAATCCAAAACCCAGTTACTTTTCAGTCAGGGTGTCTCTACGCAAAGTTCTCCCCCCTGTGAGGGCAAAAAAATATGGGCAGTCCCAAAGGACCGCCCATAAGGAGGAGAAAAGCGTGGGTCTGTCTTCAACCGCAGTGAAAAGGATAGACTCATAGCTATACCCTTTAAGAGCGGAACTAAATCATGAAACTTGAGGGGGAGAATTGATTTATCGGGTCAGGCGGATTGATAAACAGGATTCAGGCCGAGGTTTTCGATCATTTCGATATCTCTTTTCGGATTCTGCCCTTTGGTGGTGAGGTAGTTCCCTCCCAGAATGCCATTGGCACCGGCGGCAAACAGTTCTTCCTGATTATCGGTGAACACTTCTTCACGTCCACCGCAGACAAACAGGTCGATAGTGGGCAGGACCAGGCGGAGCATGGCGATACTTCGGAGCGCTTCATAACGTTCCATCAGGGCCATCTTTTCCAGTCCGGTTCCCTCAAGCGGTTTCAGGAAGTTGATCGGAAAAGATTGAGTTTCCAAATCGCGGATATCCATAGCCAGTTCCACCCGCTGGGCAAAAGATTCTCCCATTCCGAAAACACCACCAACACAAACCTCCAGTCCTACTTCCTTCGCATTGTTCACCGCCTGCATTTCGTCTTCATAACTGTGAGTGGTGACAATTTTTTCGAAATGGCTCGCGGCAGTTTCCAGATTGTGGTGGCAACGGTCGAGTCCGGCTTCTTTCAGTTCCTTCATATTTTCGCGACTCATCAAACCCAGTGAACAGCAGACCTCCAGAGCAGTCTCTTGTTTAATACGTTTGATCGCCGTGATCACCCGGTCCAGTTCTTCGCGGTCGTCAAGCGAGGTTCCAGAGGTGACGATGGAGAACTCATTGGATCCGAATGCCTCCGCTTCCTTCGCCGCGGTGACAATTTGTTCCACATCCAGAAGAGCGTATTCAGGGCTGTCCGTCTTAAACTGGCTGGACTGAGCGCAGAAACTGCAATCCTCCTCACACCGTCCTGCCTTCGCATTGACGATAGAACATATTTTGATGTCATTTCCTTTGAATCGGTCACGCAAGCGGTTGGTCCCCTCGAACAGAAGGTCCAGTTCCTGATGGGAAAAGGATTCCAGGTCCAGCGCCTGCTCGCGTGAGATTCCTTTCCCCTCAAGGGCGGAATCAATAATTTGATCTATCAGTTCTTTTCGCATAGAAAAAAATTCTAATTTGCAGTGATTAAGAAGAGGGGAATTCTATCACAGTTTGTTTCAGTTTTCTTCGTAATTGAGAAGGCTGGTCAGCTCTTCCGGTGAAGTGGCCGGGGAGAGGCAGGTTCCCAATTTGCAGACCCAGGCAGTGGTTTTTCCGTTTTTTATCTGGCGGCCTGCCAGCAGGGGCAGGCTCTTTTCCCTGGCTATTTTGAAAGGCTCTTCGCCCCAGGGATTCCAGTCGACCGGATTGTGTGCGTGTTGCAGAAAGTAAGGACTTTTTTCGTGAATCAGTGGGTTAGTGTAGAGGTGTTTGTTCATATAATTTGACCGGGTTATGCGTTTGTTAGTGCAGGTGAGTATTTTTTCGTGGATCAGTGGGTTGGTATAATGCGTTTATTCATACATTGTTTTCAACCGGTCAAAGAAATCGGGAAACGATTTTTCGACACAGCTCGGATTTTTAATGCGCACTCCTGGAATCTTGAGTCCTGCCAGCGCAAGGCTCATTGCCATACGGTGGTCATCGTAAGTTTCAATGTCAGCCGGACCATAAGTTCCGGGGTGAATTTTTAAAAAGTCATCGCCTGCCTCAACATGGGCTCCCAATCGGGAGAGCTCCTGTTTAAGCGCTCCAATTCGGTCCGTTTCTTTAATCCGCAGATTAGCGATTCCTGAGATGGAGGTTTCGCCCTTGGCGAACAATGCCATCACCGCAAGAGTCTGGACCACATCGGGCATGTTGTTCATATTGATGTCAATTCCCCGTAAAGGATTTCCTTTTATGAAAATTTTTTCAAGGGACCGCTCGATTTCGCAACCCATCTGCTCCAGAACGTTGAGGAATCCGGCATCTCCCTGCACACTGTCAGGGTTGAGTCCGTTGAGGGTCACTTCGCCCCCTGTGATAGCCGCTGATGCGAGAAAATAGGAGGCGCTGGACCAGTCCGCTTCAACAGTGTAATTGCCAGCGCGGTAAGCTTGGCCTGCCGAAATACGGAACCGGGTGTAGCTCTCATTTTCAACAGTGACTCCGAAGGCCCGCATGATGTCCAGAGTGATGTCGGCATAGGACTTGGAAGTCAGATCGCCGATGATATTAATGGTTGTGTCGTTCTTGAAATACGGCGCTGAAAGAAGGATGGAGGTCAGATATTGACTGCTTTTGTCCCCGGCGAGGTCGATCTCGCCTCCTGGAATGCCGCCTCCCGGAATTTCCAGTGGAGGACAGCCGTTGTCTTTTATCGAGCGGATGTTGGCACCCATCTGGTTGAGCGCATCGGTCAGGTCCGAGATGGGCCGCTCCAGCATTCGCCTTTCACCCGTGAGTTGGGTCACACCTGGAGCCAGAGCCGCGAATGTGGTGAGGAAACGCATCGTGGTTCCGGCGAGACCGATAGAGATTTCGCTGTGTGGAGTCTTCAATTGTCCTCCCGTTCCCGAAACGACGAAAGCGCGATCTTCCTGTTTCACCGGGATCCCAAACTGTTCGAGGGCCAGACTCATGTATTTTGTGTCATCGCTAAAAAGCGGGTTACGTAGAGTCGAAACCCCTTCTGCGAGTGCAGCGATCAACAGTGCTCGGTTGGTGTAGCTTTTAGAGCCCGGACACTCCACGGTAGCAATAATTTTTCCCGCAGGTCGAATCTCGATCAAAACATAATCTCCAGAATGTAGACTAAAAAAGGAACTATAACATAATCGTAAAAATCTACAGATTTTATGAAATAGAGCGTTGACCTGTATTGGGCTCGCTTGTTTCCCTCGTTGGATTTTGCTATCATGATTTTGCACCATAATAGTATGCGTTGTCTTTTAACCCCTTTGTTTTAAAGGGCTTTTTGTTTCTGTGTATGAGTGATGGAGCAAATAATGATCAGAAAAAACCATCTTGGTGGAGACGACTGTCTCTTTGGTGGGCTAGTAAGGAGGAGGCGGAGCAGAAGCGTATCAAGTCTTTTATCCCACTCACCTTGTACACGCTTGCATTCATTTATGGAGTGATCTATCTTTCGATTCTCAATACGGTCAACCGGAGCAAGGGGATGGACGCAGTCAAAAGCTGGTATGGTGGCGACCGACCGGAGATCGTCAGGGCGCTGACGCGGGAGAGGGAAGGTCTGGAAAAAAGTTTTGAAAAACTGATTCGAAAGCAAGTATCCGGCGGGCGCTAGGCGGTGCTGGGCATAACCCCAGATTCTTCGTCACTCACGCTCCTCAGAATGACAAACTATCTTTTTCCTATCATTCTGAACGTAGTGCCTGTGCCGCGCTAAGCGGTAAAGAATCTCGTCTTTCCGTTTTATTAGATTTATACCTTGTGCCGGGTATACGACCACGAGAAAACTACTTAATGAAACGTCTTGTACACACACTCAATATGTTCTATCTCTTTGGGCTGACTTTATGGCTGGGGGGGATGTTTTTGCTAGGAATCCTGGTCGAAATCATAGTGCGTGTCCAACTCAAGGATCAGCCGCTGGTGGCCAGCAAGATAATGAATGTGACTATGGATGCGTTCAATGTGCAAGTTATCTACACCTGTATCGGACTCATGGTCGCGGCGGAAATTGCCAAGTTGCTGGTGCGAAAATTCAGCAAACTGGAATTTGATTCTCCTGTTGTCACAAAACGTCGATATGCAAGAGAAGTGATCCTTGGTATTATGATCGCGTTGGCGATTTATATGGGGAGTTTTCTGCGACCAGAAATGCACGAAGTGGACAAGTTGAAAAAGGCCAATCCGGCGAACCAGCAACTTCAGATCCGTTTCGATCGTTTTCATTCGACCTTCGTCAATATTTATTCTGTCAATATGATCCTTGGGCTGTCACTTCTCTATATTCATGGCAAGGAGATGACCCGGTTTCGGGAAAATACAATTGAAACCGATGGGTGAGGTTCTTCCCATTTTTTACCTTCCGTTAACTTCTTGATCCTAATCCATGCCTGATCGCCTGTCATTCCGCTTAGTGATCTGCTTATTTTGTTGGGCTTGTTTTTTTCCGGTAATCTCTGTAGTGTTTGCGATGCACGCTGGTGAAGAGCATGGGGAAGAAGAGTCGGTACGCAAACAGGATAAAAAGTTGGTCGAATTATCTTCACCAAAGTCAGATGTCTCCTTTATGGCTCGTGTTCCTGCCGGAACCTTCAAGAGCGGGTCCACTTTTTTAGAAAATAAAAAGCATACGGAAATGTGCCGGAAGTATGACAGATCCTGCGAGCTATGGTGGTTCAATGACGAGTACCCCGACAAGCTGGTTTTTCTTGATAGCTACTGGATTGATGTGTATGAAGTAACCAATGAAAAGTACCTGGAATTTGTTTTGGCAACGGGACACCGACCGGCTCTGGACGAAACCTGTGAATCGGATAAATGCCGGGACGGTAATTTATGGGAGGGTAATTCATTTCCGCCCAGAGTCAAACGTCAGCCGGTAACACAGGTGAGTTGGAGCGATGCCGATGCCTATTGCAAGTGGCGGGGCAAACGGCTTCCTTCGGAAGCGGAATGGGAAAAGGCGGCGCGGGGTCCCAGTGGCAGTATGTATCCCTGGGGGAGCGGGTCACCTAAACAAAGAGCCAGCTATGGGAGAAAGTGGCGAGGCGTTTTCACTATGACCGATGTGGGAAGTTATGCCAATGGAGCTTCCCTGTATGGCGTTTTTGATATGGCGGGAAACGTCTGGGAATGGGTGGACGACTGGTACGATTTGAAGTATTACAACTATCGTCGCAAGAAAAACCCCAGAGGTCCGGCAGAAGGAGAGTTCAAAATAGTGCGGGGCGGTTCGTGGGTCAATTACCCGGATACCCTGCGCAGTGCCCATCGGCGATGGAGCAAACCTGAAGTGCGGTACAACGATACCGGATTTCGCTGTGCCAGAGATGACAACGATGAAACCAAAAAGAACTGACGATCTCACCGAGCAGGAAAAAGAAAACCTTTCATTCTACGTTTCTGATGTAGATGCTGATGTGTTCGTTATCAGCAATCTTAACCCGGAAGTGGTTGGCGCGGCCCTCGCGAGATACAGCCGTGCGCCAACAGGAATCAAAGAAACGGTTGTGCGCGAATTTCTGAATCCAGATGGAACCCCGAACGAGGTCAAAGGAACAGAATTGATTGACCGGGTGGTCAACAAGTTTGGTGACGACTCCGTGGCGGAACTTGCGGTGGCTCCTCTCTGTATTGAAAATATTTCCAATCTGATGACAAAAATTATTGAGGACTGCCGGATCGGTGGCTCGCCGATTGAGGAGTCCACCCGTTACGTTTTATATGATGTGAAACGTAACGGACAATGGCGATATGTTCGGCCCGAGTCCATCATGAAGTCGGGGTTGGCTGAGCGATATGTCCAGACGATGGATTTTATATTTGAGACCTACGCGGGCCTGGTAGAGCCGATGCAGGAATTTTTTCGCAAGAAACTTCCCGCAGAAAAGTTTCAGATCGAAGTGGAACGCGAGGGTCAGGTGATCAAAGCCGGAGCCGATGAGCTGGTGAATGATAGCGAACAAAGAGCGCATCGTCTTGCGTACAGCTTCACTATGCGAAGCGCGGCCTGCGATGTCATTCGCTGTATCCTTCCCGCATCCACCAAAGCCAATATGGGCCTCGTGGGCAACGGCAGGTTCTATAGCAGTCTCATCACCAAACTGTTATCACAGGAACTTGACGAAGGGTGGTTGCTCGCGGAAAACATTCGCAAAGCGCTGGAAACACAGATTCCCACATTCATCAAGCGGGCGGGAAAAAATGATTATCTCGCCGGGAACCAGGAAAAGTTACGCGAATTATCTACCGCTTTGTTTAAAGATGTTGCCATTGAAACGGTTCCTGAAGTTGCGCTGATCGAGGACCGGGTCGAGGATTACGCGATCAACCTTCTGGCGAATATTATTTTCCCTCATGTGCAACACTCCACCACACAAATCCGGAAGATTGTTAGCGCCTTGTCAGAAGAAAAGCGGAGCGAAATTTTATCCACCGCCATGGGTGAGCGGGAAAGTAAAAGGGATCGTCCGCCGCGCGCGTTGGAATATGGTTACCCGATCAATTTCGATGTGATTACCGGATTCGCCGAGTACAGGGACCTGCAACGGCATCGCATGCTAACTCAGCAGAGACAGGATATGAATGTGTCGCTTGGCTACTCGGTTCCCGAAGAAATTGGGGAAATTGGTAAAGGCGAGGTGGTGCAGGAATGCTTTGAACGTGCCGAGTCGCTTCATGGTGAATTGATTCAGGCCGGATTCATCCGCGAAGCTCAATACGCGACCCTGTTCAACCATTTCATCCGATGGAACATGGGGATGAACGCGCGTGAGTTGGGACACCTCGTAGAGTTGCGTTCGCAAAAAGCAGGGCACCCCAAATACCGGCGCACGGCCCAGATGATGACCAAACTATACCTGCAACGTCATCCTGAAATGGAAGCGTTGGTGAAATTCGTCGATTACAATGATTATGATGAAGGAATTTCCCGCGCCGAACAGGAAGCACGCACGGCCCGTAAAAGCCTCGCCAGTGGCGTATTCGATGATATGGACTGCTAGTCCCTGTCAGGATCAAATATCCTTCTCCTTAGTCCCGAACATCAAATATATCAATTGATTTCATCTTAATTTACGTTTTTTGCATAGTATTTTGACCAGATTCGATGTTTTTCGTTGATATTCGATATGGTTTGTTTATTATTGGCCTTTATTAATTTAGGAACTAACCTTCGGGAAAGCGTGTAGCTATGAAGATAGGTATCCCAAAAGAAATTCATGATGGCGAAAAGAGGGTGGCAACAACACCCGATGTCGTAAAGCAACTTATCAAACTGGGTTTTGAAGTCGCAGTTGAATCCGGTGCCGGTGCTGAAGCCCATTTCTCAGATTCCGCCTACAACGACGCGGGAGCAACGGTCGTGGAAGGCACGAAGTCGCTTTGGGACATGAGCGATATTATTTTTAAGGTCCGGGCACCGGAATTTAATTCTGCACTTAATATTGAGGAAGTGGATTTGCTTCATGAGAAGCAGGTCCTTATTACTTTCCTTTGGCCAGCGCAGAATCCAGAATTACTCAAGAAATTAGCTGAGAAAAAAGTCACTGCCCTTGCGATGGACAGTGTGCCACGTATTTCCCGTGCCCAGAAAATGGACGCGCTCAGTTCAATGGCGAACATCGCCGGATATCGCGCGATAGTAGAAGCGGCACAGCACTTTGGACGGTTCTTCACTGGTCAGATCACAGCCGCCGGAAAAGTTCCCCCGGCCAAGGTGCTGGTCATTGGCGCAGGGGTCGCCGGTCTTGCCGCAATAGGCGCCGCGAAAAGTATGGGAGCCATCGTGCGTGCTTTCGATACCCGCCCGGAAGTTAAAGAGCAGGTCGAGAGTATGGACGCGGAATTTTTGGAAGTCGATTTCGAAGAAGAAGGTTCGGGAACCGGTGGTTACGCGAAGGTCATGAGTAAGGAATTTATCGAAGCGGAAATGGCACTCTTTATGGAACAAGCAAAAGAGGTGGACATCATCATTACCACCGCCTTGATTCCAGGCAAGCCCGCGCCGGAACTGATCAAAGGTTATATGGTTGAAGCCATGAAAGACGGTAGCGTGATAGTTGATCTCGCGGCGGAACAAGGCGGCAACTGTAAGTTGTCCGAGGCCGGTATTGTTAAAAAAGTTCATGGTGTTTCCATTATTGGTTATACAGATTTGCCAAGTCGTCTCGCGGCTCAGTCCAGTCAGCTATATGGAACTAACCTGCGTCACCTCATGACAGATATGTGTAAGGCGAAGGATGGCAATCTCGTTGTTGATTTTGATGACGAAGTGGTGCGCGGCGCAACCGTTGTAAAAGAGGGAGAGATCACCTGGCCGCCACCTGCGCCCAAGTTATCAGCGGCACCTCCTAAACCGGCGGAAAAACCCGTAGAGAAACCGGTGGAGAAGGTTGAGGAAACACCGTCAGCATTGGGGCCGATCATTACGTTTTGTGTTGCGGGACTTGGTCTGTTGGGTCTGGGTTCTGTTGCGCCCGCGTCATTCATGGCGCACTTCACGGTATTTGTGCTGGCCTGTTTTGTCGGTTACATGGTGATATGGAACGTAACAGCGGCTTTGCATACTCCATTGATGAGTGTGACCAACGCGATCAGCAGTATCATTATTATTGGCGCCATTTTGCAGATAAGTTCGGGAGATGGACTGCTTATGTGGGTGGCCGCATTTGCTGTGACGATCACAGCGATTAATATAGCAGGCGGATTCGCGGTAACGCGCCGTATGCTTGAAATGTTTCGCAGATAGGAGGCGATGAGATGAGTGAAGGTATCGTAACCGCCTCTTATATAGGGGCCACTGTTCTTTTTATTTTAGCCCTGGGTGGCTTGAGCAATCAGGAAACATCCCGTCGTGGGGTTATGTATGGCATGGCCGGAATGGCTATTGCCCTTATAGTGACGATGGCAAGTGTTACTGCCAATATGGGAATTCTTATTGGCGGACTGGTGATAGGTGGAGCTATCGGAGTCGTTCTGGCAAAGCGTGTACAAATGACGGAAATGCCAGAGTTGGTCGCTATCCTGCACAGTCTTGTGGGTATGGCCGCAGTCCTCGTTGGTTTTGCCAACTTCATGGACCCTGGACGTCTGGAGCATTATGCTGGTGTTGAGTTGACGATCCACGATATTGAAACTTATCTGGGAATTCTCATTGGCGCGATTACGTTTTCCGGTTCCGTTATCGCGTTTGGCAAACTCAGCGGCAAGATGAGCGGGAACCCGCTAATGATACCAGGACGACATTTTATTAATCTGGGATTATTGCTCGGCTCGATCTACCTTTGTATGATGTTTGTCGATCAGTCGGCGGCAGGTGGTGGATTCACGCCCTTGTTGATCATGACAGGGATCGCGTTACTGTTTGGAATTCATATGGTCATGGCGATCGGCGGTGCTGATATGCCGGTGGTTGTTTCCATGCTCAACAGTTATTCCGGTTGGGCCGCGTCAGCGACTGGATTCATGCTCAACAACGATCTGCTCATAGTGACGGGAGCATTGGTTGGTAGCAGTGGTGCCATCCTGAGCTATATCATGTGTCGTGCTATGAATAGAAAATTTATTTCGGTGATCGCCGGTGGGTTTGGCACCACAACGGGCGGTTCCTCTGCCGGTGCGGATGTTGATCAGGGTGAAGTCGTGGCCCTTGAGGCACCCGAAGTTGCGAGTTTGCTGGCCGAAGCCAAGGAAGTCATGATTATTCCGGGATACGGTATGGCGGTCGCACAGGCTCAGCATATAGTGTGCGAGATTACAAAAGCACTGAAAGCTAAAAAAGTGAATGTGCGGTTTGGCATTCACCCTGTTGCCGGACGAATGCCGGGGCATATGAATGTTTTACTGGCGGAAGCCAGAGTGCCGTACGATATCGTTTACGAAATGGAAGAAATTAATGACGACTTTCCAAATATAGATGTTTCCGTTGTCATTGGTGCGAACGATATTGTTAATCCTTCCGCACTGACAGACCCGGACAGTCCGATCGCGGGAATGCCGGTCCTTGAGTGCTGGAAAGGGACGACCACCATCGTTTTGAAACGGGGCATGGCGACGGGTTACGCTGGCGTACAAAACCCTTTATTCTTCGAAGATAATACCCGTATGTTGTTCGGTGACGCCCGGGCCAGTCTGGATGCCGTTTTCAAAAATCTTTAACCACTAGTTTAGCGGCAGTGTGAAGACGATATTCCCCTTGAGAGAGGGGATGAGAACTTGTTTGTTGCGCGGATCAAATGAGATGTCCGCCGGGGCGATCATGTTTTTTCTCAGGACTTCTATCTTGGAATAGCCTCGAACCCGGTAAACTGTCCCCGCTTTATGATCGGCTACCAGTAGGTTGCCTTCATGGTCGAAGTCGATTCCATCCACTCCCTTAAACTTTTTACTCATCAGCGGATAAAAATTTTTGTTGCGCAGGTTCACCGCGAGAATTTTCCCTGACTCCCGGCAGACGACCACCAGCCGTTTATGTCTGGCGTCGTAGATCAGTCCGTTCGGTGTGCCCAACGCCGGATCTTTGATCACAAGCGATGGCATTAAATTTTCCTCTGTATTAATCTTATAAATAGCGTTTCAGGAACTGTCCGAAATATAAATATTGTCATCGAGATCGGTCATCAGGTCGTTCAGGAACTGTGCGCCCAGGAGGTTCAGTCTCACCGACCCCAAAGGTTTGCCGGTAGTTTTATCAAAGCGTCTGAGCGTATCAATATCAGTGACATAAAGTTCATTGCGAATAATAAGTAATCCCTTGGGCGCGTGCAGGGTCACACCATTTTCCCCACCCTGAATAAAATGCCTGTCCGCCAGATTTCTAGAAGAGTCGACCCTGAAGATAAAACCGTTGTTGTCCTTTTTCGCTGGAGAACCCGCTATGTTGGAGACATAATACATTCCTGTCGAGGGGTCGATGATAAAACTTTCGGGAGTGGAAAAACCGTCAATGCGAAATCCGAAAGTGCTTGATGGCAGGGACATGCAGAGTATCAGTGCGCAAGTGATAAACAGAAGTTTTAATGACACGGCTTTATAAGTCGCAGGTTTAAAAGGAAACCCTGGTTTGCCAGACACCAATTCCAAAAATGATATCGCCTTCGGCATGTTGCTACTGGGTGCCACGGGTGTATTGATCGGCGTGGCGGTGGACAGCAACATGGCTATGCTCGTTGCCGGGCTCTTGGGTGCCCTCATGGGAAGTCTGGTGGGCTGGCTAGGTGGGCGGACGTACCTGCTTATAATTTGTTTTGGTGTGTTGATAGGAGCGTTTCTGGGTTACCGGACCGGCGACCACGATATTCTCATTATAGCATCTGGTACCGGCGGCGCTATTGCAGGATTCTTTGGTGCCCAGATCGAATTGTTTTTAGGCAAGAGCCGCTAGCCGCGGGAGCACTGACGGTACGTTGACTTTTTCTCTACGGTGATTTTCTATACCGAGACATTTTCAGACTATTGGCCCTACACCAAGCAGTGGCCCTGTGGTCCCAAAGGGACCAAGTATCTGTAAGGGCCGAAGGCCCAACAGATGCTATGCCGAGCAGTTAGATGTAGAGGTGGGCGACCTGTTTTTCGTATCCGTTGAACGGCAGTGTTTTGTGTATTGTACCCGTGCCTAACATTTTTTCCTTAGCCTGCGACCAGCGAGGATGGTTGACGGTGGGATCGACATTGGCCTCGAAGCTGTATTCCAACGGAAGTACCGTGTTCCAGAAAGTCATCGGTTGATGGTCGAGCAACTCAATCTTAACGATAGATTTAATACTCTTGAATCCGTATTTCCAGGGGACCACCAATCTCACGGGAGCGCCATGCTGTTTTCGCAGGGGATGACCATACATGCCAAGGGCAATGAAAGTCAGTTCGTTCTCAGCTTCCTCGATAGTCAGGGCTTCCGTGTAAGGCCATGGACGCCAGAAGGCAAGCTGACCTTGGGCAGTGAACGGTTTGTAAAAGGTGGTCATGGCAATATGCGTGGCACTGGATTGTGGCTCAACCATATCCAGTAGGGCTTTCAGCGGGAACCCGGTCCAGGGAACCGCCATGGCCCAGGCCTCGACGCACCGAAATCTGTACAAACGCTCCTCAACAGGCATCAATTTGAAAAAGTCATCAGGATCAAACGTCCGTGGTTTGTTGACGAGTCCGGTAACTTCCACCGTCCAGGGCCGGATAGCCAGGGTCTGCGCATGAAACCTTGGGTCACTTTTGAGTTCGCTGAACTCGAAGAAATTATTGAAACTCGCCGCCGCATCCTCCTTAGTCAGCTTGCGGTCCAGTGTATAGCTGGCGTTGCGTTTGGCGGGATAACTCTTTTCCTCAATAGCGGACCATTCAACAGGCGCGTTAGGTTCAGGAGTCGGACCGATCCCGCATCCATAGAGCGAAGCCGTTGTAGCCAGCGTCGCTAACGAGGTTCCCTTGATGAAATCGCGCCGGTTCATGTAGACCGATTCAGGAGTGGCCTCACTTTCTGCCATGTTCCAGGATTTTGGAAAAATTAGGTTGCTCATTGTCTAATTATTAAGGGTATCTTTGAAAATGTGACCGCAAGGCTAAGGCCTTGTCCTACTCGCTATGTTTCGTAGAGCAACCCTTTGGGGTTGCGAGGCGTTATTTATCCCACCCATTTATCTATGCACTTGAGATAATCGTCAGAACCTTGTGCGATGGGCAGAGCGATTATTTCCGGGACATCGTAGCTGTGGCTTTTTCGTAGCCAGGACTCCAACGCTGTGTACTTTGCGCCCTGGGTTTTTATAATAAGAAGCAGTTCTTCATCGACACACAGTTTACCTTCCCAGTAGTATGTTGACTGGACGGAAGGGACCGTATTCACGCAGTACGCCAGTTTTTCCTCGACCAGACCCAGGCTCAGTTTATCAGCTTCTTCCCTGGAGCCAGCAGTAGTTAAGACGACAATATATCCATCCATAATAATTTTTCAATTAGAGAAGCTCTTTCAAAGTTAAAATTCGGGAGTAATTTGCAACTAGAGAAATACTTTTAAAACTAAAAATCCAAGAACAAGGAGAATGAAAAAGACAATGGTGAACAGATTAAAATATTTTTCTATGAGTACTTTGCAGTGTGGGCCAAATTTATACATCAGCCAGGCTACCGTAAAGAATCTTGCCGCTCGCGCTCCTGTTGATGCAAGGACGAATATCAGGAAATCAATTTTAAACGCGCCCGCCGCGATGGTGAACACCTTGTAAGGAAGCGGGGTATAACCCGCCGCCGCTACTGCCCAGGCGTTATTTTTCTCATAGAGCATACCAATTTTATCCCACTTCTCCTCAAAATGATAAAATGCTACTATCCGGTCGCCAATCACATCCATGAACTGATATCCAATCAAATACCCAAACATGCCACCGAGCACAGACCCCACTGTACACACAAACGCGAACCGTAACCAGCCCAAAGGCACAGCAACGACCATTGCAATCAACAATACATCCGGGGGGATGGGAAAAAAAGATGATTCGATAAATGAAATGACGAATAATGCTGGTAAGGCATATGGCGTGGCCGCCCAGTGCAGGAGCCAGTCGTAAAGTTTTCTAACCAATACCATATGAGCTTTCCTTGATTTTGTAGTTTCGGATTACAGGAGATTGACCGGGTCAACATCGAGAGTCAGTTTTACTTTAGAGTTTGACAATGTTTTGATTTCAGGGATTTCGTAGAGACGGCGAAGAACCGATTGCAATTGTCGGTGGTCGCGGGCCCGGAGAATCAGGTGGCGACGAAACCGGTTGTTGATTCTGTACAGTGCGGCACGCGAAGGACCAAGTACTTCGATGTCTTTTGTTCCTTTAAGAATGCCATTCAAAGCTCGTTGAATACTACTGGCCAGAGTTTCTCCCGCTCGCTCATGGTCACTTTCAATTTCCAGAGCCGCCATGCGGGTGAAAGGAGGGTAATTTAATTTTCCTCTGAATTCCAGTTCTTTTTCAGAAAACCCGCTATAGTCGTGATCTTTTACGAACTCAAAAACATAATGATCCGGCGAAAGAGTTTGTACGATGACCAGCCCGGGAACCTTGCCGCGCCCTGCACGTCCCGCTACCTGTGTTAACAGTTGAAATGATCGCTCGGCAGAGCGGAAATCGGGAATGTGAAGTGAAAGGTCAGCGTATACCACCCCGACCAGAGTGACGCTGGGGAAGTCATGACCTTTAGTAATCATCTGCGTTCCAATAAGGATGTCGATTTCTCCCGCATTCATTTTTCGGTGGACATCTTCAAACGATTTGCGTCCGCTCACTGTGTCGCGGTCGAGACGGGCGATGCGTGCCTGTGGGAAAAGTTTTCGCGTTTCATCTTCCAGCTTTTGCGTGCCGAATCCACTAAAGCGTATGACTTCACCTCCACAGTCCGCGCAGTTGCCAGGTTTGCGTATGGCGAAATTGCAGTAGTGGCAGAGCAAGGTATGTTCCCTGCCATGAAAAGTCAGTGTCACACTGCAACGTGGGCACTCAAAAGCGAATCCGCATTCTCGACAGAAAACATATTTTGCGGTTCCCCTCCGGTTAAGAAATAGAAATGACTGCTCACCCCGGTCGATTCTTTCATGAAGAGCTTTTTTGAGAGAGAGAGAAAAAATGGAGAAGTTCTTTTTTAAGTCCATTTCCTGTTTCATGTTTACAATCTTTACCATTGGGAGTAAACGGTTGTGTATCCGTTTTCCCAGTGACAGGTAATGATATTTGCCCGACTCTGCGTTCTTTGTAGACTCAAGGGAGGGCGTTGCCGACCCAAGCAAAACAACAGCATTTTGTTCGCGAGCTCTCATCATGGCAGTGTCTCTGGCGTGGTAACGCGGGTTGGAGTCCTGTTTGTAGGATGTGTCGTGTTCCTCATCGATCACAATAATCCCCAGGCGTTTGAACGGGGCAAAAATCGCAGAGCGGGCACCGATTGCTATGGAAACTTTTCCATTGTGAATTTTTTTCCATTCAGCGAAACGTTCCTTTTGCGTCAGTCCACTGTGGAGTACGGCGACCTGATCGCCAAATCTCAGGCGAAATCGCTCAACGGTTTGCGGGGTCAGGGAAATTTCCGGGACCACCATCACGGCAGATTTATCCAGATCAAGTACACGCTGGATACAGCGTAGATAAATTTCTGTTTTACCGCTTCCCGTTATGCCGTGTAAAAGGTAGGCGTGAAAAACTTCCTTGTCAATCGAGTTGGCAAGCTTCCGGTAGCATCGCTCCTGATCATCGTTAAACTTAAGCGGACTCTCAGCAGTCCATTGCGGGTCCGATTTCTCAGAGGCCTGTGTCTTCTCCTTTTTGTTGGTAAACGTTTCAATCAGTCCTTTTTTGAGCAGGTTTTTAAGAGCGTCTGATGGTGAGAAAATTTCTCCTGTCAAATCGGCAATAGAAATTTCTCCCTGGCAGAGCTTCTCGTAAACAGCACGTTGTTTCGGACTGCGCTTTAGCAGGCCATCTATTTCTTCTTTTGTCGGTAAATTTGTGGCCAGCCGGACGGATTTTTCGTATTTGTAATTCAGAGAGCTTCGTTTGATTTTGGTTTCGGAGTTGACCAGGCCTTCGCGTTTCAGTTTTGCCAAAGCTCCCGCGCTGTATTTTCTTTTGAGGGACCGTTCCAGTTGCCTAGGCGTCAGACATTTTTTCGCGGACAAAGTCTGGAGAATATAAGCGGCTGAGGCGGACTCAGGCCCGTCTGCCAGCATCTGAACACCTTTTTCCGTTAAACGGAGTTTGTCCAGGCTCGTATCATCGAGTCCGGCAGGCAGAGCGGCTTTAATGGCTTCGCCCCAGGAAGCCTGATAATAATCTGCGATCCAGCGAGTGAGTTTGAGAAGTTCTTTCGAGATGACTGGCCCGGCGTCTGGGACATCTTGAATGGGTTTGAGTTTAAACTCTTTTTCATGGTGGGTGGCTACCGAAACAACATATCCGGTGAGACGGCGTCTCCCAAAGGGAACAAATACTCTCATCCCCACGTCAACCATTCCGCTAAAATGGACCGGTATTTCATAAGTGAAAGCTTCTTTGATCGGCAGGTTGAATACGACATCCGCACAGGCGAGAACAGGTTTTTCATCTGACAGCATAGTGGATTGTGGTGAGGGTGGGGAGTTCATCGTTATAATCAAGTGCGGTTGTTTTGGCGATTGTACCAGAGAACAGACTTGAACCAAACTCGCATTGTCATTTCGCTCAAAGAAACCGTTGACTCCCGGATGGATTTAATTTAGTCTTGTCATCTCTTTGAGATTAAATGCCTTCGGGCCGGTATGGGTCGCTGTTTGACCTGCCGGAATACGGGTCAAACAGGAGCGATATTATGAAAGTTGGAGACAAGATTAAAATTGATTTTGCGGGAAAGAAAAAAGATGCCGTGGTGTTCAGGCTTTTCCCCAACTCGGTTCATTTGAAAGTGGACTTTGAAAAGGATAAAGGGAAAGTTGTGAAGCGTAAGCTCGGTCAGGTTGGCGGCAAGAAAGCGGCTCCAAAGAAAGAGAAGAAAAAGTAAGTTTGTAGCTTGCTCATTCATGGGCGGTTTTAAAGTTGTTCGATTTATCGGGCAACTACAAAAACATAATATTCCAACCCTTATGCAAAGGGTTCTTTGCATAAGGGATATGTCGAAGCGTCCCTCAAAAATACGTTTTTATGTCGGCTTTCTCTTTGAGCGTTTCGACATAACTACGGGTGGCGCTCCCTACCTTTGTTGCTCTAAGTATTTTATCTATTCGTTCTTTTGCTTCATCGAGGGGTATCGTTTCACCCGCTTTGAGGTCGGTCAGTTTTAGCAGGTGGAATCCGTGTCCGGTTTTGAATGCCTCGCTCACTTCCCCCACTTTCATATCAAAGGCCCTTGAGCTGAACGCACCAAACATCTGGTTTTTCGTGAAATAACCCAAGTCGCCTCCTTTTGAAGCAAGACTGTCCTGCGAAAATTTGGTTGCCAGCTCAGCAAAGTTTGCTCCGCCTTTTATCTGGGCCAAAATACTTTCTATTTTCTTTTTAGCGGCTTTTTCAGATTTCGCATTTCCACGTTTGGCTTTAATAAGAATCACGCTTGCCCGGGCTTTGGGGTCCATGTTGAACTTGTTCTGGTTCTTTTCGTAGTACGCCTTGATTTCGTCAGCGCTGATTTTGATGTCCGGTTCTATTTCGCGGTCTATCACCTGTTGCATCTGGAGATCAATTTTAAGTTCCTTCTTATATTGCTCCAGTGTCATTTTGCGATCCTTCAACTCATGCTCGAATATGGCATCCGATTTAAAGGATGATTTGATTTGCCTCAGTTTTCTTTCGAGCATCTCATCGGTGACATGAGCGCCGGTTTCCTTTCCTTTTTGCAACAGCAGAGCACGACCAATTTCGTTGTTGATTAACTTTTTTGCCGCAGATTTTTCCTGGTCGACCGAAAGAGGCATGCCTCTCTTCTTATAGTTTGTCAGGGCTTGTTTAAGTTCGCGAACGATGTCGTCATTGCGGATGTCCTCACCGTTGACTTTGGCCACTACATCGGGCAGGGCGATCCGCAATTTTTCTTCATGCGTGTGCCCAGAATGCGCGAAGGCGGATGTTCCTGAAGAAATCAATGCACAGGCTGAAACAAGACCGGTCCAGAATATATTTCTATCCAATTGAAGCATAGAATCCCTTTCAATAAATGAGTTGCTGAGGAATAGTGCGTAAACCTAAACTATCTATTCAATACAGGGTTGTCAACCCGTTTATTCATTCAATATATAGGGGCAGGCAGGGTTAAAGTCAGCCCGCAACGCTGTGTTTGGGGAGTTGCTTTTTCAGTTTATTGAATAATATAACTGTGATCACGGTGATTAAAAGAAGGCTTCCTATGGCGGCTCTGTATTTTAGAGTTTGCGTGTCTTGAAGCATCCAGACGACGCTTCCCCAGATTAAAGGTCCAGCAATGGAGGCCATTTTCCCAGCGAGACCATAGAGTCCGAAAAATTCCCCGACCTTTTCTGTGGGCGATAGTTCGACAATCATTGTTCGGCTGACGACCCACACCCCTCCCATTCCTGCTCCCGCCAGTGGGCCTACTATCCAGAACAGTGTTTCCCCCGGACTCACCATGATGAGTGTCAGGGCGACCAGCCAAATCCACAGGACAGTGCAATAAGAAAAGACCGTTCCTTTGTTTTTTACCAGCCAGCCGATGACCACGGAGCCCAGCATGGCAAAAGTTGTCGAAAGAATTAAGAAAGTTGTGATCTGACCATCGCTGAACCCAATCACTTTATTTGCGTAAACCGCCATGAACGCAATGACAGTATTGACCACGTCGAGAATAAGAAAATGAATTCCGATGAATTTTAATAGAACATGATACTGCGATGCGTCTGCAATCGTCTTCTTAAGAGTGCGGAATGCTTTGCCGACATCCACCTGAAAAGGTTTTGGATCGGGATCTTTGACGAAAAGGAAACAGGGAATGGAAAATATCAGAAACAGGGTTGCCGTTGGAAGAAAAGCGGCCGTTCGACCACCATCGGCTACAAAAGGTTTGACTAGAAGGAGTCCGGCAATGGAACCAACGTATCCCAGCGCGACGCCATATCCTGAAATCATGCCAACGCTTGAGTGGCGGGCGACACTTGGCAACATGCCATTGTAGAACACAAGAGCAGACTGATAACAATAGTTGGCGATAATAAACAGGCACAGCCCCATTCCCAGTTGATTGGTCTGCCCGATGAGTGCGGTGGCGATAACTGCGATGAGGGTGAGCAGGGTGAGAGGGAATTGTCGTCTTCCTGTATGGTCCGAAATCGCGCCGAAAATAGGAACACTGATAGCGACCGCGAACATGGACCCCGAAAGTGCCAGACTGTAAAGAATGTCTTGTCCGCCATGATCTACTGTTACCCATAAGGCAAAGTAGAGCGAGATAACATTCATCGAGAAAATTGTGTTGGCGAAATCGTAGAACGCCCAGGAGGTGATGGCCCTTTTATCGGGTCGCCCGGTCATGGCACTGGAAGGACGGTGCGAAATCCGTAGATTTCGTTTCTAATATGAGGACGGTTGCGCGATCGCCTGACAACCTGGACTCCATCAATACTATTCAGGTAAGAGCCACCGCGCAGAACTTTATAGGTTCCTTTGCCTGGTGGGCCTTGCGGGTCCAGCTCCGGGCTGACTCGATAGAAATTTTCATCGTACCAGTCGAGACACCATTCCCAGACATTGCCGGACATATTGAGTACGCCAAAGGGGCTTGCTCCCGATTGATAATAATTAATCGGAGCTGTTTTTTTGTAATTGTCATCTTCGCCAAAAATGTTGACGAAGTAAAAGAAAAACCCTTTATCAAACTTTCCGCCCCAGGGCCACAACCTGTCATCATTTCCACGAGCGGATTTTTCCCATTCGGCTTCAGTGGGTAATCGGCGTTTTTTCCATTTAGCGTAAGCCATAGCATCATGCCAGCTCACCCCAATAACCGGGTGGTCTGGTAGGTTCAGTGTTTTATCTTCCCAGAACTCAGGTTTTTCATAGTCGGTTGCTTCAACGAATTCCATGTACCTCGCATTGCTAACTTCATGCTTGTCGATAAAGAATGCTTTGGTGTAGACAAAGTGAAGAGGCGCTTCATCCTCCTTGCCAGAAGAAGTTCCCATTTGGAAATACCCTTCTGGAATGAAAATCATCCCCGGCGGCGGTGTCGGATTGGTTTGAGCGTTTGTTGGCGCGGCAAGGCAGAATAGCAATAGGAGAAGAAGGAACCGGGTGGAGAATTTTGTTGATTGTCTGCCGAAAGTCTCATTCATGGAAGTTCGAAAAAACTGATCCTTCTGACAAGGGGTTGAGAGGTTTGAACTTTCTTTTCAATCGGCAGATCAGACTCTATTCCCTCAATATTTATCCATTGATAGTGACCGTTCCAGCAATTCAGAGTCACCACGGTATTCCCGTACTGGTCGTCTGACCGGTTCAGGAAAACAGGAGCCTTGCATTTCTGACAATGCCCTTGAATTTCGTCAATGGATTTCGTTTTCACAGTCGATTCTTCCAAAGAAAGTTTTTGTTTCTCAAAAGCCAGTTCTTAACATTAATAATGTATGCCTGATTTTATGTTGAAACAGCAACAGGCATCAAGAAAAATTTTCATCAAAATAAATTTCGTGGAAAAAAGTTGCTGTAGAAGTCAAGTTAAATTTTTGGAAGGAAGTGTTCAGGAGCCTTTGTTAAAAGGGAAGTCGGCCTTACATAGCAGGTCTTTCAACTCATCTATTGGGAGACCAATGATATTAGAATAAGATCCATCGTAACCTTCGATCAGGGACGATCCTTTTCCCTGAATGGCGTAAGCGCCCGCCTTGTCCATGGGTTCTCCGGAATTAACATAAGATACGATTTCCGTCTCAGTCAGAGATTTGAAGCGTACCCTTGAGACGGTGGCGGCAGATGAGGTGTTTGAATGAATTATCGCCATGCCGGTGATAACTTTATGTTCGCGTCCGCTCAGGCGTCTTAAAATCTGGCACGCGTCTTCGGCATCAGTCGGTTTACCGATGATTTCATCGTCCAGCACGATCAGGGTGTCCGCTCCGATGACCCAGTGACCGGGATGACGGTCGGCGACCCAATCTGCTTTTTGCCGACCCAGGGACACGGCATTCTCCTCGGGTGAAAGGTTGGGAAGGCAAACTTCATCTACTTCACTCGGAATTACCCGAAAATTACCAATGATTTGTTTGAGCAGTTCAATTCGCCTTGGGGATTGAGAGGCGAGGATGACAGGGGCGCAGGAATCGTTCATGAGGGTTTAAAATTTGAATTTAACAGGTTCTTCACTGGCATATTGGAAACAGTTTCCTTATTATATATGACTCCGATGATTGCAAGGCAAAATCAGGGTGGACTCAAGACCGGGTCGGGGTCCGTAGTTTACCAAAATTAAACATAGGGAGGTTTTAAATTTAATCATGGCAGGAGCTTCTTTTCAAATTCAAGTAAGGCATATTCAGGTTGCTAAGAAAGAAGTGGCAGACCTGTTAATGGAAACGGTTGGATCCAGCAAGGCAGGTGTGCCTCAAGTACAGTTGTTGATGAAACTTGCAGGCAAGTACAGTACTTGTCGCTCGAAAGATGATGGCGGCAATCTCGGGTGGGTGGAGATGGGGTGGAATCCTGAAGACCCGCGCAAACCGCGTGGCGGATTCAGAAAGCTCGAGAATGAAGAGCTTCATGACATTATTGGCAAAGCCCTGGAAAAAAATGAAATAGAGCAAGGGGTGGTTTTTGGTCCAGTACAGACTAAACAGGGCTATCACGTTGTGATCATATCCAACGAATTCAAGACAAACCGGATTTTATAGTAATCTCCAACTTGCTCATTCCCGCTAATTGTTGCTCTTTGGTTTCAAGTCGTCCAGAGCGCTTGCCTGTATCCAACTGGTTATTGGCGGACTTTGCTTAGATAAAATTGTAGGCGAAACAGCCGCTTGAACAGCGGACCATGTAATGAGGGCAGGACTTGCATGGTTCCTTGACCTCGGTTTTTTCAAACACGTTGGTCAAAAACCTCGCTCCCATGCGGGCCGTGGCGATAGAGTTCACTTCCTTGAACTCGCTGGTGTTTCCTAGTTGCATTTCATGAAAAGGAAAACAGTTGAAACAATCTCCCTTGGCGTCGATATCCATCGGGCTTCCATCAGCACAGCCAAAATAAAGTTCCTGGGTTTTCCATTCAGCCAGTTCCGGAACCTGTTTGAATCCGTGAAAATAAAAGCGCTGGACGAGATCAGTTTCATCTTCCTCAATTTCGTCGAGAAAACAGGGCGGGAACGAACAGTCAAACCGGAAGGCCATCTGCGGGAATCTCTTAAGGAGCTGGAGCATTTTGCGGCCCAACGGGGGATAGTCCCGTATGGGAAGATAGACGTTGGATTCGCCCCCAACGATAGGAAAAGCCGGGCTCACCCTGATCCGGTATTCCTGATCTTTGGGCAACCCCACTGTTTGGTAAATCGCATCGATTTGTTCGCATTGCGATTCTATATTCTGATCTTTTGAATACAGGTTAATGCTGAAGGTTATGCTGTAACCATTAGCGCGCATAAATGTTTCGGCGATTTCCTTGCACCGTTCATGATTTTTCTCAGAAATATTATCGAGTGTCTGCCAGTTGAGCAAGACAGCAAAACTGATTTTTCTCTTGAGAGCGCCGTTGCGTCCTGCGGTGCTGACCAGCAGGTCCAAAGCTTTGTCACCCATCAATCCATTAGTGAACAACCCTAGCGAAGTGAAAGGCGGCATCGCTTCAAAAGTCTGGCTGAAAATTTCATTGAATTGAGGGTGCAGTGTGGGTTCGCCGCCCATGAAATTGATGACCGGTGAGTTTTTTATTTTTGGAAGAAGCTCACGGGTGAAATAGTCAAACTCCATGGATTTCCCGGGAGTTCGCACCGTTTCTTCCATATAGTCATCCGCGAAGCAGTAGTTGCATTTCAGGTTACAATAGCTGTTTAAAATAATATTCATTTGTAAAAAAGGAACCCAGAGGGCAACCAAAATTCCTAAAGAAAGTTAATGCTGTCGTTACTCATCCTATCATAGGTAGGCAGGATTCTTTCAGGTGGGCAGGATTATTTTTTCAGGATCAAGGTTCGAATGTTTTTTTTCGCCGGATGATTTGTGAGGTTCCGGCATGAACGACCATGCGCAGTTCAAAGGGATAGGTCCGGCAGACATTGACGAAGATTTGAATGGCCTGATCCTTGGCTTCAGACTCATCTTCTGCTTCGCATTTCATTTCCCAGGTAGAGGCGAGAGTGGGTAATTTTTCCATGCCGTGTTCTTCCAGGCGTTCGCATATTTCCTTTTCAGCATCCTCGCTGATATCTTTCAATTCGGTGGCAATCAGGACATTGTAAAATTGACTCAAGATGTTCCTCCATGAAGAGTTTCAATAGATCCACAGGTTCTATAGTGTATAATAAGCCGGAGAAAATGGAAACCGATGCTGTGATCATCCACATCATTTTATCCATCCAACCCTTGATGTTCCTTTGAAGAACCTGTTAAAAGATCAGCCCGGCGCAGTTTGATTGTACGAGTAGATATTGAACCGGGAACGACCCTCACCGAAGAAATGATTAGCTTAAAACGACTGGGTACCGGCATTTTCCCCGCCGATCTCGAACGGGTTATTAGTCAGACAGCCAAATTGAAAATCCTCGCCGAGCAGATCATCACCTGGGACATGGTTTGACGATACTTCACTGATTAGCATCAGGCTGAAGATTCGCCCTCGGCAACGCGCAATTCTTTTTCTCGTTTAAAACTTTTCTGAACGCGGCACAATCCTGCGGCAATGCTTCCCAGGATGCAGTGGGTCAAAGCCGAGATGGCTCCGGGAACAGTCGCCAGACTGAAATCCGGGAAGTTGCTCCTCGCAAGTTCCGTAGCCAGACCCGAGTTCTGCATTCCCACCTCAATGGATACCGTTTGCGAATTATTTTCATCAAACTTAAGCCATTTCGATAGCAAATACCCAAGAATAAATCCCAGCGCGTGCAATATAACAATTGCGGTTACGAGAGATGATCCCGTGGAGATAATGGAGTCCTTTTTAACGGCAAGTATGAAGTCGACGATAAAAACGATGGACATGACTGCAATGAAAGGCGTGTAAGGATTAATTTTCTCCACCCAGGCGCTGAAAAAATGATTGAGCAAAACTCCTGCGGTGACAGGAAGAATGACCACTTTGAATGTGCTTATGAGAAGCCCCAGGGTATTGACCTGAACAGCAGTTCCCGTCAGGTCCCGGGAAAGGGATTCTACCAGCAGGGTGGTCAGTAAAGGTGTGACAATCACAGCGATGAGGGTGGATACCGTTGTGAGGCTCACGGAAAGGGCAATGTTGGTTCGCGCGATAAAACACACAACATTTGAGGCGGTTCCGCCCGGACAACAAGCCACCAGCACGATTCCGATAACATAGTCCATCGGCAGATGAAAAAGCTTTGCCAGGCTGAACCCAAGAATTGGCATGAGGGTATATTGCAGGCCCACCCCAAGGGCAATGGATCGTGGGATTTTAAAAACTCGCAGGAAATCTTCGATGTTCAGAGTTAGTCCCATGCTCAGCATGATGATTCCGAGAAAAAGAGGAATCCATGTGGGCTGAAACCATGTGGCAGTAGCGGGTTCCCATAAAGCGAGACTCGCACCTCCCAGAACCCAGATGGGGAACAGGTTTGCCAGTGCGATGAAAAGTTTTTCGATTCGATTCACAGTCAGGGTTTTTGCACAATGATGCTGGAGTAGGCCTCCTTGCCATCGTCATATGCCTGATAACGAATGATTTTGAAATCTTTGAAAATTTTCAGGAGTTCGTTATTTTCGAGGAGATATTTTCTTGAAAAGCGGGCGTAGCGCAGGTAATCAATATTATATGTTTCGACCAGAGCCATGCCGCCTGGTTTCAGTGATTCTTTCATCTGGTCGAATAAATCCCTCTGCATGTAGTAGGTGCAGATAATGACATCGTAAGCATTTTTTTCGAGTTGATAATTTTCCAGATCAACAACACGGGTTTCAATTTTGACCTTGTGATGTTCTGCCAGTTGATGCGCTTTGTTCAGACCCACAGGAGAAATGTCCAGCCCCAGCACATCAAATCCTTGAGTGGCCATATAGATTCCGTTTCTACCTTCACCCATTGCCAGATCAAGTGCCCTGCCTTTGGGTAGAAGGTGGATGTTGTCCTTCAGGAAACGAATGGGTTTGGAGCCAAAAAGAAAACCTTCGATGTCGTAGTGTTTATCCCAGCGCGACTGATCCTTTTCTGCCGCCGCGGCAGGCATCGGAATAGAGACGGCCAATATCAGAAGAAATATAACCACCAGGCTTCTATCAAATAACACGTTCAGGCGGGAAAACATGAGTGATACTCCCTATAAGAAGGTGATTTCATTCTACCTGAAGGCGTTGACCTGTCAAGGCGAATTCCCGTTTACAGGTTCAAACGGACATTGTAGAATTGTATGAACATACATGCCATAAATTGGTGGTAATTTTACCTGTAAAAACCTCAAGGAGGATAGCGATGCGATCCAGCGCGCGTTTTCTGCTGATTTCGACTGTAAGGTTAGCCTCATGGCTAATGATTGCCACGTTTGCGGTTGGCTTGATACCGACAGTAAGCGCAGAGGCAGTGAAATTGAAACCCGTTAAAACTTCTTCTGACAAGCGGTTCGAAGCTTTTGCCGATGGGACTATTCACGATAAAAATACCAGCCTGATGTGGATGCGTAACGATTATTGGCAGATGGAAAATAAATGGGTCAATTGGTATACCGCCGTAGAGTATGCCCAGCGGATGAACAATAAAAATTTTGCGGGATACAGTGACTGGCGTCTGCCAACAGTTAAAGAAGCGAACTCGCTTTATGAAAGGCGTAAGCGAAACACAGATAAGGATGGTGATAAAATTTTCATCGACCGCATATTTCCCAAAGGTTCCGGTTGGAGCACCTGGACCAATGAGGAAAAACAAAACAAAGCCCTCATCGTTTCGTTGAAAGATGAAGGAGGCAAGTCGTATCAAGACAAAATAACAGCAACCGATGCTTTTTTAAGGCTCGTGCGCGGCCCGGTGCCACAGGAATAATTAAAACCAGGCTGATAAACTAATTCGAATTGGTGTCCATGTTTGCAAAAATATTTTGGCTGGGTATTTTGGTGTTACTTGCATTGCCGATGACTTCAGCCAAAGCATTTCATAAAGATATTTACCAACCGCGTGTTCCGGAGCATCTTCTTGAAGAGCTTCAGGATATGGATAATCCGTTTGCTCCCACACCGGAAAATATAGAAGACGGTCGTAAAATATTTTTGGGTAAAGGGTACTGCGTATTGTGTCATGGTAAAAATGGCAAAGGGCTTGAGATTCCCGGGCACAAGCCGCGTGATTTTACTGATGCCAAGTGGCAGGAAATCCGGACCGATGGCGAAATGATGTGGATTTTGAAAAATGGAAGTCCGGGAACAAGTATGCCTGTTCGAATAGGAAAAGTGATCAACGAGGAAGAGGGTTGGAAGGCGATTCTTTTCATTCGCACTTTTGCCAGTGAATGACGGGTAAAGCTTTGCTGTTAACAGCATGGTCCGCTGAAAAAAGATTTTGGACGTTGCAATGTGAGTAAGGAAGATTTCGACAAGGAAGCTTTCAAGACTCCAGGGCTCCGCAGTGTAACGTTGTCGTCAACTTTTATTTGCACTACGGCAGTGAACCGATCCTGGAGAGCGTGATCGAATTTTATGGCCGAGATGGAGATGTGGAAAAAATCGAAGTTCGTTTATTACCAAGCTGGAGTTGTTTGTGCAAGAGAAAGAAGACCTGCTGGAATTTTTGCAAGCGCTTGAAGAAGAACCGATCGTTGTGACTCTCCCTCAATTACCCTAGCTACTGCAAAAAGTTCGTTGGAGAGGCTTTTGTGAAAAGAATCAGTTTGAATAAAGAGAGAATAATTCCTGTTCTGATTATGGGAGCCGTTTTTGCGATGGTTCTTCTTTTTAATCAGCCAGTCTATTCGGCCGATCGATTCTTAAACCCGATACAGGTCCGCCCCGTAGCGCATTCAGGAGAGGAGTCTCATGCGGAGGCAGGTGGCAACGTAATGGGTTCTTCAGGGACCTGCCCCCAATTACGCAAAACACCAAAGGCCCCTGATAATTATCTTTCCAGGAAAAATCCGCTCAAGCCTACCCGCAAAAATCTATTGGCAGGGAAAGGGTTGTTTATCTTTGACGCTAAACCCACCCCATGCAAGGTATGTCACGGATTTAAAGGAAACGGTATGGGTATCCTGCACAGTCGGTTGATTCCGCGGCCGAGAAACTTCACCTGCTACTACACAATGGAAAACCTTCCTGATGGCCAGTTATTCTGGATCATTAAAAACGGTTCTCCCGGTACGGCGATGCCTTCATTTTCGTATTTGGAGGATGATCAGGTTTGGCAGTTGATCCTTTATATCCGCCAGTTTCAGAGATAGGATATGGCAAAGAGAGGACCGGTGGTTGAGCTGGTGAATGAAATCTGAAATAATGATCCTATGCGAAATTAAGTCGCGGTGATAATTTTCTCTAAGGAAATAATGATGAACCGATTTTTCAAGTTTCTGTCCGGGCTTCCGGTGCTTTTTGTTTCACTGTTTTTTTTGCTGGGTTATGTTG
>Ga0208639_1000471_pt1 | contig 30355 bp, 27 predicted proteins | sample ETNtaG_33_FD_185772 | JGI IMG/M metagenome (GOLD analysis project Ga0208639, IMG submission 185772) | Marine microbial and viral communities from oxygen minimum zone, Eastern Pacific Ocean - ETNP201310SV76 (SPAdes) (version 2) | ecosystem: Environmental > Aquatic > Marine > Oceanic ...
TGGGTTAGGTCAATGGCCATACCAATCGGCCACTCGACCGTTCTCGCACATTAGAACCTTCGTCAGCGCCCTAGTCGTCGGCCAGGATGGGTGAATCGCCTTCAGCAATCTCAGCATCGACACATTCAGTTTCGTTCTTCTCAATCCAATTCTCTTGATCATCAGGAACATCAGTATCGGCAAAAATTGCTTCAACGGGGCATTCGGCGATGCAGGCACCGCAATCGATGCATTCATCGGGATCGATGACGAGATATGTTGGTAGTTCACGAAAGGCCTCTACAGGGCAAACTGCGACACAATCCTGGTACTTGTGGTTCACACATGCTGATGTAACGACGTGGGTCATGTATTGGTCTGGTTCGCATTTACAATATGAATCCTTGTAATTAGACCAGCCTAAAAAAAACGTTTCAGACATCAAACTCTACAGGCAACCCCTCAACTTCGGCTTTGAGGGCGGCAGCGGACAACATTTCCCTTGCATTCTGGATTGAATCCTGTCCTGGATAGACTTCCAGTTTGATTCTACCTTTTACCTGTTCTTCAGAACCACTTGATAATTCTATAGAGCCACACACTAGCGAAGATATACTCAATCTAATGTGGAGGACATTTCCATCATCAATGCGTTTCCCCAAATCAGGGGATAGTGACAATTCTGTGAGTAAATCAGGACCCAAGTGGCATATGCTTTGCTTTGCAGCCTTTTTTTGTTTGATTTGAGCTCGGAAAAGTGTCATCCTTGCACCATGATAGGATTTCACCTTCTCTCTTGTGATCTCGGCCCCCCCTCCTGTGAGCCATTGAAGAGCAGCCTCAATCCCTTCGATTGAACCGACACCACTGGAGGTGGCATTCCATGCAACATTGTGTACTGCCACGGTCCATGCGTAGTGTGTCCGGCCTATGACCCCTACGGGGTCCAAGCATGGCGTTCAAATACTCGGGGCAGGTCGGCGGCTCGCTAGTGGGGTAGCCCCCGCGACAATCAGGAGATGAAAATCATGGCCACTAAGGGTGCAGCATCACGAGCGGCAGCTCGCAAGCAGAAAGATAAATGGAAGGCAAAAAGATGGTACACCATCAGAGCACCCCGACAACCTTGGCACTTCAAGGTCATCGGCGAAACCCTTGGCGAAGAAGACGAACTCCTGATTGGGCGCATGTATGAAATCACGCAGCAAGAAGTCGATGGCGACTTCAGCAAATTGCACGTCAAACTCAAATTCCGCGTCACTGAAATCATTGGTCAGGATGCGATTACACAATTTGTGGGCCACGAAGTCCTCAAGGATCACGTTCGCCGACAAGTTCGCCGATATCGTGGCAAAGTCGACGATGTTATCGATGCAATTACCGAAGACGGTTACTATGTTCGAATCAAACCCTTCTTGATTACACAAGGCAGAGTCAAGTCCAGCCAAAAGAAAGGCATTCGCGATGCATGTAGGGCAGTCGTCCTCCAGATAGCCGCTCGGAATACCTGGCTTGATTTGCAGAAGCAAATCCTATCTGGTGAACTTGAACAAGCACTTGAGAAAGCAGCACGAAAGATTGCATCAGTCAAGATTATCATGATTCGAAAAAGCCAACTTGTTCAAGATGGAGTGATTGTCGAAGATGGTCCCACACTTGATGAAATCCGTGAAAATGAATCCCGGGTAGCCGCCGCCAAGCAGGCAGCAATCTCGGCAGCAATGGAAGATGAGGAGTCGGATGACGACACCCCAGACGTTCTTGCAGCAGCAGAGGCTTCTGCTGATGACGATGACGAATCAGTGGAAGAAGAAGCAGACGCCGAAGAAACAGATGTCGAAGAAAAGGCTGACGAAGAAGAGGTTGTTGAAGAAGCCGAAGAGACCGAGGATGCACCGGATTACGCATCAATGAAAGTTGCCGAACTCAAAGAACATCTCAAGGCGGCTGGAAAACCAGTCTCTGGTAAGAAGGACGAGTTAATCGCCCGCTTGATGGAGTAGGTGAGGCCAATGGCCCGCCTCACAGTGCTGTGTGGCACAGGCATGACTGAATTGGCCACGTCGACAGATGGGGCTGAAGTTGAGACATTCCGTTCAGAAACTCCGTGGGGCGAAGTTCCTTGCACATTGGTTCGCACCAATAGTCACGAAATTCTATTCATCTACCGGCATCACAGTCCTGATGGAAAGGTCAACCCTCCGCACAGCATTGAGCACCGTGCCAATGTCCATGCTGCAACTTCGTTTCAATCGACAGCAGTCATCAGCGTATGGTGCGTGGGGACCATGGATTCTGATTTCCCTCCTGGCGTAGTCGGTGTTGCTGATGACATGCTCGACATTTCGGGCACCGTTTGGACATTCCATGATTCCTCAGCTGTCCATGTCGATCGTACCGAAATGTTCGATCGGGAATTATCTATTATCGCAGCGAATGAACTGAAGTCCCAAGATGGTGCTGGGATCAACGCCTACAAGCAAGTTGTCGGGCAAGCCAGCGGCCCTCAATTCGAAAGTCGAGCAGATGTGGAAGCATATCACCGTCTCGGAGCAACTTGTGTGAACATGACCATTGGTGGCGAGGCACGTTGTATGTCCGAAAAAGAAGCCAGTCATGTTGGCCTTCTTCTCTCAAGCAATTGGGCTGCTGGAAAAGATCCGGCTGACAAACTCGCCCCTGTGGATCATCATAGTGTGGAAGACCTCGCCTCGTCAATGCGAACACGAGTATGGAAGGCAATTCTAGCAATTGCTGATGCACAGTAGGTTCATCGTCCTCGGTCTTAGACCGAACCACATGACGAGACCAGTCGATGTCAATGAATGGGGCGAAGTAGACATTTCAGAGGAACCTGATGGTTCATGGACGACAATGATGGGTCGTGTAGCACGCTTCCATCTCAAGCATGATTTTGCCAATCCTGAAAACAATGGTCATGACATGGGTTATCGCCTCGCCTTGGTCATTGAAGAGTTAGGAGAATTGTCTGCTGCCATTACCAAAGGAAAGCCCAAGGAAGAAGCGGCTGAAGAATTGGCGGATGTATTTATTCTGACGCTTGGAAATGCATTGGCCATGGAAGTGGATTTAGAAGCTGAGTTCCACAAGAAGTTGGATCGAATCATGCAACGTCCTGCCAAGAGAGGTGGCATGGGGATACGTGTGACCGAGTATACTGACAATTGACTAGGATTATAGGGTAAGAATTTGAATTTTGGTGTGGTAATATGTTTGAAGACCTCACACGTGTCCGCCTTGTCGTCAACATCAAAACGCTCTATGTATCAATTCTAGCAGTAGGCTCGATGATTATTTGTCGAGAGTATGGAATCCAGGGGAGTTTTCCCCTTACACTGATTTCAACAGCGATTATTTTTCCGATTGTGTTCTCGATAGGTGGTGCTTACAAACGGCGCGAAGCCGCATTAGCCCACTACGGTTCAATCAAGGCACATGGCCGAGCCATCTACTATGCTGTTCGCGATTGGTTGCCTGAGGCCGATGAGACCAGTCTTTCCAATACCCGGGATAAACTTGGAAAACTCATGATTGGAATGCGGGATTTATTCACCCAGCCAGAAGAGGAAATGAGGAATCACGAAGAAGCTGTTTACACTGCCTTTTCCGAACTTTCCTTGCTCATAAGAGTAGAACTTCGTGACAAGGGCCTGCCAGGTGGCGAGTGTTCCCGCCTCTATGCTTACATGTCAAAGATGATGGTTGCGTTTGAAAATACCAAGCACATTTTCCAATACCGGACGCCTCGCTCTCTGCGGGCGTACAGTGACTTCTTCATCCTCGCATTGCCCATAATGTATGGCCCATATTTCGTTGCCTCAAGTACAGGTTACTCGATGTATTTGGAATACGTCATGCCCTTGCTATTCGCCTTTATTCTGGTTGGCCTTGACAATATTCAGGAGCACCTTGAGAATCCATTTGATCAGATTGGGGTGGATGACGTGGCCATCAATGCAGAGAAGTTCGTACATAGCCTTGAACACTGATTATCGCAAGGATTTCTCCGTACTCAGTCAAGGATACCTTGATTTTCACCTAGAGATAGATTTCCCGGTGGCAATGCCGAGAGCACATCGTCCTGAAGCAAACCGGTTGCCCTAGCAATTTTCGTGGCCACCTGTTCCTTCTTCTGCGTACCAGGGGTGAGCCTAATCCAGCGCTGACACACCTCGCTGATGACATCATGTGTGCCAACCATAGGCAATGGGACCCCATTTATCGCCACCATGCCAAGGGTGAGTTCCATGCTGAGATCCTTGTACCAATTTCGATTTCCTCGGACCACAAAGGCTCCCCTCCCAAGAGATTCTCCAGATTCAGTGGTTTTGCTAACCTGACCTTGTTTGGCATGGAACGCGGTAGCCGCTGCACCTCCGCTACTCCATGCACGCGACCAACAAACCGCCATTTGAGCGGCTCCTGTAAGTGCGTCAACGGGGTGCTCCGAAATCTCAAGAGATTGTGTTAGGCGCAAAGACGGAACGCCTTCTGGAAGCAATGGATTTGGATTTGGATCAGCCTCAAATCCTTCTTTGAGTTTGAGCGTACAAGAGGGGGCGCCATGCAAGTCAGCATGGAAATACAGGTCGGCGGGTGAAAGGTGTTTCTTGACGAGTTGGTCGTTGCCTTTCGCATCACGTCCACCGACGAGTAGTTGTCCACTAGACAGCATCGTCCAGCGATTTCTCTCAAACCAGAATTTCTTTGTTCGTTTTTTCGATGAGACGCGTCCTGCAGCCTCATCTTTGGCACGTTGCTTGTCGACTTTTTTCTGTTTTTTCTGAGTATCTGCAAGAGCGACCTTCGCACCTTCTGCTCGTTGCTTGTCTTTGCGTCCCTTGGCAAAATATCGTTGTGCATTCTGATGCACGGTCTGGTCAAGATGCAATTCCACTGTCAGAGCCGGTTCTCCATTTTCATCGGGTAATTTTGCTCGAATGGTTCGTGATTCTGGGTCCGCGGATTCAATCCATTCGATTTTCTTGATTGCTGAGCGGGTTTCATCCCATCCGTTTTCATCAATGGATTTGGTCATTTGAGTAAGCAGAGATTCAACGTGTGCCCAATTTTCTTGAATCAATTTCCCAATATCTTGCTGTTTGGCACCCTTTGCTGTTAATTTGTCAACGGCTGCTGCCTGTTGCCCTTCACGGCGCGCCAATTTTTCTTCTACAGAATCAGCCTGTCCCGGTGCTGTTACTTCAGCGAGTTTTTCGGCTTCTCTGCGTGCAAGCGCACTTGAATCATAACCACCTTTCCATGCATCGATGGCATGGGAAAGAGATTCAAATTCAATCGTTAAAGCATCTCCTGACAGTTGAATTGGCCCTACCTCTCGACAATGCTCTTCCATTTGCGCATCGAATTCCAATGGATTGGTGGAGGCTTCAAACAATTCATCGACCACACCAATGGCGCCCGAATTACCAATCTGTCCCACCATTTCCTGGAACACCTCGTAGAGTTTATCGACATCTTCAATTTCCGATGCGTTTTGATTGGGGTCTAATCCTGCTAAGGTGCAAAGATTGTGGGCGTAAGCGCTACCAAGGCTCATTTTCCCAGCCAACGTATGCACCAAATCGCGGTCCGATTCCTGGAGAACTGTTTGCAATTTTGATTCATTCCAAGAACGTGGATCCATCGGTTCAGGTGGTGCAACATACACCTCCCCTTTCTTGATGGTGCGAGTCTCATATGTCACGTGCGTCAGTGGTTGGATGATGATTCCATCTTGATCAAGCAGAATGACATTGCCATTTCGGAACATTTCGATGATTAAATCTCTACGTCCATCCTTGGTATCGAATTCTAAAACAAGGATGCGATCAAATCCCAGTTGCGAGGCACCAGTAAGCCGGGCATTAGAGAGATGCTTGCGGAGTAGCATTGCAAATTGTGGGGGGTGAGTTGGCATGGGGCGATCTCGTTGGCTGAAGTAAACCCGCTGACCACGAACAATAACCAAATCACATTTGGGGACTTCTTTTGGATTGAGGCGTAGTACGACTTGTTCGTAATGAGGCTGGTACATTTTCCGGCAACGTGCACCCGCGAGGGCATTGATATCTAGAGCCATCCGCGCGATATCGAACGACGACATCTGGTCACGCATGGTTCGCCCTCATACCAAGGCGAACTCTGCCTCTTCTTGAGCCAATCGCTTATGACATACGGCGTGCAGCGCAACTTCGTGCGTCAAGCGGAATCCCCCGGAAGCGGGCTCGCCGAGGTCAACCGGCCTGAGCGCACCCCGTCACCGGGTAGCGATGTAGGGGGGGAGATTGACGAAGCACTTGCTATGTTTTGGTATCGCAATATTTTGAGAACAGGTACAGACATACCTGAGGTCGACCCCGATTGGGGGATACATGTCAATGCAGATGCTTTGGTCGAATGGTCTGCTGGTATTGCCACCGCCATGGAGGGAGATGGGGTTGCCAATGCACCAACTCTATCTCTCGACCTTGCGTTTATCTTTGGTTTTGATCACTGCTTTTTCCACCACTGTGTCGATGCCCAAGTCAGCCTGCACATGATGCGTTTGCATGCATCCGGGCAACCCATGCCAGATTTACGTTCTCACCATCGTGAATGTTGTGAGCGGCTACACGATTCACGACAGGGGCCACAATGGTGGTTTGCAATTGAAGAAACACTCGCAAATGCGCATGTTGCGAGAGACCCAACCCGCTTAGGGGGGTTGCGAGAAGCTTTCTTGCGGTATGGAATTCTTCCACAACCTTTGGACAGTTCTAGGGGGCCATGGGCCCTTTGGGAGCAAGCCGCCATGGATGAGCGTGCTTTCAAAGCACTAAGCCACATGGTTTGGCTTCAACACTTGACAGGGGAAGTTGATCCGTTGGGCATTCTACCTGAAGTCGAGCAGGAAATCGAAGAAGGGGGCTTTGATGCTGCTTTCAATCGAGTCATTGACCTCATCATAGAAGCATGCAAACCCCAGCAAACAGGTGAAGATGGAGGGCACGAACATGACTGGGTCACAGATTTACATGGTGTTACACGATTGCACGCATTTGGAGGATTCTCAGAAGGTTTGTTTCGAAGGTTGGATGTCCCCATTTGGTTCCATGGTGGAAATGGACCGGACCTGATTCGCCGCTACGATGCACAACGTGGCGATTGGCCATATGGTACAATTGAACGATTGTACGAGCACTTTAGGACAGATGAAGTTTCATCGGAATGGAACGACCCATTCGCCAGTGATGATGATGATTTTGAACTTTCACCGTAGGTGACGTTCAAGGGTTGGTTTGCTTTGGGCAGCAATATGAGCGGTGAAGATCCCTTTTCAGATGAGGAACCGCTCCTCCCGCCAATTTTCGCATGGACATGGCCTGGTTCAACCCTAACGTGGGCAATTTGGGGCTTCGGAATCCTGAGCGTAGGATATGGATTTGTTGCGAGTCTGTCAATGATGGATGTAGATGGGTTCTGCTTCGTCTTTTTCGGTCTGGTCGTCATGGGTTTTTGCTCTCCGAATCCATTTGCAGTCATGATGAAGACTTGTGTCCCTGGGGATTCTGATGAATGGACAGTACATCCATTGCCACCAATGCACTCTTCACAATGGCATCTTGATCGGTCCGAATGGAATGAGAAATACAAGGAGTGGCTGCCCGACCCTTTGGCACGTTTCGAAGCGGATGGCCCTGAAATTCGTTGCGAGAAAGATGGTGATAAATGGGCCGTCTACTATGGTGGCCAAGAATTGTTTTGCGAATCATGTGAGGGGGGAAATCCCGTGGCCGGAAACGAATGTAAAGAGTGTGGAGGAGGAGATTTAATTCGATTCGACAATGAAGCTGATGCTTCTGCCCGAATAAAAAAACTGATTGCACGGCATGAGGGTGATGATGCTCAAACATTGATTTTCACAGAACATCCACGAAATCACAGATATCGAAAATTGTACAATGCCAAACCACCGCTACTCACTGCTAAATTTCTGTACCATGCAGCTTCAGTGATGTTTCTAGCAGGAATGTTCCTTGGCGTGCCAAGTGAACACCGGGGGGATTTAGCACCATATGCGACTGGCCTGCTTTTGTTCGGTGCAATTGGGACCATCATTTCACAATGGTACAACAAAGGCGTTGTTGAGGCATGGGACACAGTCACTTCCATTATCAAATTCTTGGATGAGGGGCATGCAGAGCTGGTAGGGCAGGTTAGACCGCACACTCTTTTACCATTGGACATTGTTCATGTTGATGGTTATCGTGACCCCAATTGGACGTTTGACGATTTGGTCGCATGGTCATGGAATTATCGTGTTTATGAATGCAGAGAAGAGAGATACTATGATGAACAAACAAAGTCGTGGAAAACGAAAACGGTTTGCAATTGGCGTCATGTGAGAGGTAGGAGTGATCGGCGAGATTTCTTGCTACATGATGGGACTGGAGGCGTCATTGTCGACATCAAATCATTCGAAAATTCAGACATAGGGGGCCCAATTTGGACTAGGGAGCGACCCGGTAAAACAGGAGGGGGGGACGTCTACAACGACGGTGATATTCGGAAACATGAGTGGAGCTTGTGGGCCTTGCGCTTGGGAGATCCAGTTTATCTGATGGGGCGGATTCGTTCCAGACCCTTTGAAGAGATTCCAAAAGGAATGGTTGCAAACAACTCATCTCGTGTCCACCACACACTGATGGCCGTCGGTGAAGATGCTGTGCGACGTCGAGCAAAACTTCGCAAAGGGACTGAATTTTCTGTATTGAAACCCAAAACTTCGGCTTTGGGTCGATTGGGAGTATTATTGATGATCGCAATGACGGGCTTTGTCATGATGGCGATGGGTGCTTGACCGCTACTCTTCCAAGGATTCTTTCATTTCCTTTAGACGTGCTTTGGCCTCTAGCAGTTCAATCTCTGCCTCGATCGCTTTGACCTCATCTTGAGTTTCCTCAGCTTTGATATCGGCTTCGGATTTGGCGGATTCGACAAAGGCGCCCAATTCTGCTTCTCGACGGAACATGCTGCTTACTTCTTCTTCACTGAGTTCGTCAAAGTAATCTGCTTTGTTGAAACCCATCATTTTAGCGACTAGGACTGCAGGGAACATCCGAATGTATGTGTTGTAATTCTTTGCGGATTGATTGTATTCCTCAACTTCACTGGCCATTTTTGAAATGGCATAAATGCCCTGTTGCAAACCTTCAACCAGAACATGGTAGGAGGTCAGTTGTGGATTGTCTTCTGCAAATGCGAGTGCCTTAGGCATGATTGAATCCATCATTCCAGATGCTTGTGCCATCCCACTACGATTCCCTGATTTACTCGATTCGGCGAAAAGTTTCCGTGCTTCAACAATCATTTCATAGACATTGCTTTCCAATCCAACTTGGACCAAGTCGGTATCTTCGACAAGTGCGATTTTTTGAGATTTAACGGCGATTTGTGCCTCAAGGTTTTGCCATTGATTCTTGGTCTCTTCTTCAAGATCAACCATACGGTTGTATGTACCGTAAATCCAAAAGAAAATCATGAAGAGAACGGTCACACCAGCGGCGCTCAGAAACAATAGCGTAGGGTCCATGCCGCAGCCGATGAGGATGCGATTATTAGCATCACTGGCAATCAAACGGATTCCCATGCGTCAATATCGCCAATGACATCAGCCTCGTGTGCGTATTGATTGCTAGGGACTTCGATCAAACTACCATTGGGCAAAGCATCGACAATTCCATGCGAATCCGTGCCTGTATGCAGTGTGTCAGAAGCCGCAACACAAATGGCAATCTTGGCATCTATTTTTTCTAGGTTGGCAGGCAGATCATAACGACGGTTGGCCTGAACACTTCGCTTGAGGCGTAGCAGATGTGCTTGCGTCAAGGTTCGCTTGTATCGAATGTATTGGCCGGGTTCTTTCAATCGCCATTTGAGGTAAGGTAAGCCGATTCGAATGAGGGGCGAATAGCACCACCAAGGTGCAGCCATCAGAGGAACCATCCATGTTGGAAATCTAAATTGCGAATTGGGTGCGATTAGGAATGCTGAATTGCCTCTGAGATGACCTTCCATCATGCCATGCAAAATGACGGTTGCACCCAATGATGAACCAAACCACATTACATCCGAATCAAGGTTTAACTCAGACACAACCTCACTCAAATCTTCAGCATGTCGCAGCATCTTGAAATCGTTCACGCGCAATTTTTTCGGCACGATAGCTGAACGCTTTTCTCTCGTTTCGATGTAGTGAATTGTTCGCTTTTCAGCCCACGAAGCAAGAAGTGGGGCCCATCCATCCATGACGCTCGTCCAACCGGGAATGAATACGACAGGAGGGCTTGTGTTGTCTTGCTTGGGTGTAAACGAATAGACGCGCAATTGGTAGCCATCGGACGCCTCAATATGACGCGCCTCAATGTGGCAATCGGGATTGCCTAGTAATGCTGCGACTTCAGCGGGAGTCAAATCAGTTGCACTCCCATGAAATTGCCACAAACTGCGCGTGCTTGAATCTTCACCTATATTCGACCTTCTTTGCGCAAAGCGTCGACATGACTCATCGTTTGATCAATCTTCAACAATGGATGAGCATCAGGCGTGTCAGCATACGCCGCATGACTCAAATCCTCGATTTCTCGTAATCCACTCTGCCATGCAGAGAATACAGCTTCGTGTCGTTTTTCCCTATGATTGATGTAATGTGTCAGCAATTTGTTTGGATTGGTCACGACGGGGCCATGCCCTGGGAATAGTAGGTTAGCATCTAAATCTCGAAGTCGATACAACCCCTCGATGTATGTGGTCATGTCTCCCTCTCCACTAGGCACAAGGATGGTGCCGACCTGAACGACGTTATCAGCAGAAATGATGCCGGCTTCAGAGACCAAGCAGATTTGCCCGGGGCAATGCCCGGGTGTCTCGATGACCGACCATTGGACGCCATCGACAGCGATTGTATCTCCTTCTTTCATTCTAAGCGTTGATGCATCGGTAGAAATGGATGCGAGCGTCTCTTCTGTCGCCCAAATTGGGGCCTGATAAATTGCGGAAATTGCTGTTAAATCACCCACGTGATCAGCGTGCCTGTGGGTGAATATTGTCGCTTTGATGGTGGAACCATCAGAGAGGATTTGCTCAACTTTTTCTCTTAGTTGTATAAGTCCCTCATCACACTTTGCTGCTGGATCGATAATGATGCGTTCACCACCTGGCACCCCAAGGATGTAGCAATTGGTATGGGTCGCTGGTGGTAATGTAGCGGTTGGCAATGGCAGACATTCTACACCGGGGGCAAACTCAATCCGATTGTTTTGATTTGGTGGGGATGAAACCATCCTCTCAATGGAAGCCTCAATCGTGTCTTCTGAAATTTCCCTCAATATCATGACGAGAGGAGGTGGCAGGCGAATTTGATTGGCATACCACTCTTTGAGTAATTGCTCTGGTGTTGCCCACCGATATGCATCAAATTCTCCCTTTTCACCATCAATCAGATTCGGTTCAACATCACATTCCATGGTGAAGAAATGATTGCGGAATCGAAGTGGTGCAAGAGGCGGTGTCGTGCGTTCACTGATGACGAAAAAACCGTCATCATAAGGGTTTATTTCTCCTGTTTCCGCAGCCATACGCCATGCAGCCTTATCATTCAATATTCGTGTCCGTAATTCATCATCTACGATTTCCAATCCGCCCGAACCCGGTGTGATACCCACTTCTTCAACCATTTCTCGAAATAGGGCCACTAGAGCGGCGCGTTCATCCTCATCCCTATGGGGGAACCATTCGGGATGGGCATCAAGTGCTGCTTGATCAACACGGCTCACACCCCCTCCTGGGAACGCCCAGTAATCTGGGAATGCTGGGACGCTAGAAACACGATGGCAGACCAGGATTTCTTCTCCGCGTCTGAGCATGACAGAGGCAGAGGGGCGAGGGGGGCGAGGTTCTGCGCGTGTAACCTCCATTGGACCTGCGAAGGTCCGACGGACTTGAAGCCTGTTGCCTCTTCGCACATTCATGGAGCCGTGGGAAATCGAACCTCTGAGCGAGGAAGAAGCGGCAGCCTATGAAGCACGAAGTGAACGAATGCGCCGAATTGGAAGAATGACTCTAGCCATCATGATGACCACGATGATGGTTACATGGGTTGCAAAAAATTTCTTCATCGCACTCCTGTAGGTTCATCAATCACCGCCCCTTGCATGCATGTATGCGTATAGGTCATCAATCTGCCAAGGGTGTTGAATATATCCATGAAATACCGTCTTTCGGCCTCGGTGTCTTCCTAATGTCGGAAGAGGGAGAATGCAAATCTGCCTGTCTCTCAGCACTTGAGGCGGGTTACACACACATCGATACCGCCCGCGCATACAGCAATGAGCATGAAGTGGGCGAGGCTCTCAAGGAATCTGGAGTCGATAGAGAGGAAGTCTTCATCACAACCAAACTTCGCAGGATGCACGCAATTGGTTTTGACGAAGTGATCGAACATTGTCAAAAATCACTCGAATTGTTGAATACCGAATACATCGATTTGTATCTAGTCCATGCTCCGCCAGAAGAAATCGAACATCGCGCCCCTGTGTGGAAAGGAATGGAGCATTGTCTTGAGCAGGGCTGGGTCAAAGCCATTGGAGTCTCAAATTATGGTGCACATCATTTGGATGCAATGCAAGAATACGCAACCTATCTACCATCCGTCAACCAAATCGAAATCAATCCGTGGCTTCAGCGCCCTGAATTACGGGCCGCAACAGAAGCAATCGGTGCAAAGGTCATGGCCTACTCACCATTGGCACGTGGACACAAATTGAAGGAACCCGAACTGATTGATGTTGCCAGCCGATTGGGCTGCACTCCGGCTCAAGTCGCCATCAAGTTCTGCCATGATATCGGTTGTATCACAATCCCGAAATCAAGTCGCTCGGATAGAATCGCAGAAAATTTCGCATCACTTGAAATCGACATTTCCAGTGAAATGGCCGCCATAATGGGCATGGAATGTGGGTACATTTCCGGATGGGACCCCACTTCAGAGCCCTGATTATCGAGAATCCTCAGCGAGGAAATCACTGACCAAATGCGCGTTCTGCTCGCGTAATTCAGCCAATTTGGTTAGCCATGCTGCTGCCTTTTCAATCGTCATCATCTTCAGTTCACCACTGAGGATGTCACCGGCCACATACCCTCTGCGAATTTCTTCAAGAGCCGCATCATCTTCTTCGAAAAAGAAGCGGAGATATTGGAATGCAACATCGATGTCGGGGTTGCCTCCGAGTCTTCGATGTTCTTCAACAGTGGATTGCCCACCTGAGAAAGATCTCTTGAATTTCTTTTCCATTTTCTTGAGGTCCTCGTTGAGGAAAATCGTCGTTTCTGGCATTGAGGATGACATCTTGCCGCCTGTCATCCCCACAGCAAATCGGTGATATGTGCTACTCGGTTGTAGCAAACCGGGCCCCCCCATACTTCGCTCTAATGTCAGAAGGGCCATACGAATGAGGTATCTGTCCTTCGAAGTCGCCGCGGGTAAATCGACAATGCCATGATTAGCATCGGCCACGATGTCACCATAACCGAGTCCCTTGAGTGAATCGACGATACGGGTAAACACTGCCTTGGTGGTTGTCTTGTCCTGGGCTACAATAGCCTGATTTTCATCCATTACCGATACGGTAATTCGCAGGCCACCGTTCTTGCGGTCATTGACATTGAACCAGTTGGTTTTGCCCGCCAACCCCCGACACAAACGCAGGTGAGGGTCTTGATCAACCCCAACAGGGACCACGATTGGGCGCAACCCTCCATATTCCTCAAGTTGCGGGTGAAGGATGTCACCAGCTTGAACCAAGGGGGCCTGCACGTGAGCAAGATTGGTATCGCCTTGGAATCCATAAATGGCTTCGAATTCAGAGAGATTTGTGCGCTTACCCAGGGTGAATCCCATTCTCTGGACGATAGGGCGTGTGCTTTGGAAGTAGATGTTGGTCTTGGCTGGGTCCAAACCCATGGCGACATAATTGGCGACATACTCTTCCAACGCAACCTTACGGCATTCGGCCAAACTGTAGCCACGGGTCGCATTGGCTTCTAGGTCTGCAACGGCAATGGTCACATCTGCGCCCTGCTCTTGGAACCAACGAACTTGGTCGATGACCATCTTGTGACCCAAGTGCATCTGTCCACTGGGCATCAATCCAGTCATGACTCCAAAGGGTTCGCCTCGACTGTGCGCTTGGAGGATGTTGCCCAAATCACGATGTGCGAAAATGATGTCGCGGCGGTGGTGCATCGAAGGGTTAGGGATTTCAGCGAATGGAACCGTCTCCAATCCGAATTGCTGAATGATGCGGTCATAGTCTGTTGAGACCTCGCTTGACCAAGGGTCGATGTCCACCATCGGCTACGCCGATATCAAAGCGGCTATCAAGGCGTCGGGTCAACTTCGGCCTATGGCCGATGGTTTGACGTGTACTTCGCCCACGCCGGTTCATGGCCCGCATCTGTGTCCTCGGCGGTGGACTTGTGGGGCGATTCGTTGCCTGTGTATTGCATGACCGAAAACACACTGTGCGCGTTATTGATTCAGATCCTCTATCTGGAATGCCCACCGAAATTGAAGTCATTCAAGCCTATGTGGAATTGAAATCCTTGTTGAAAATGGTCGATGGATTCGACGTTGTAGTGAATTGCCTTCCCGGTAGAATTGGCCACACAACCCGCTCCACATTATTGTCTATAGAAGGAATGTCTGTGGCAGATTTAGCATTTACAGCAGAAGATCCTAGGGAGTATGATGAGTTGGCCAAGGAACACGGTTCAAGATTGATTTATGATGTTGGAATCGCCCCTGGTTTATCCAACGCCTTGTTGATGGATGCACAGTGTCGGATGGGGACTCTTTCTTCGGCGAAGATTTGGGTCGGTGGGAATCCACAGAAGCCCGATGAAGAATGGTCCTACATGGCTCCTTTTTCCCCATCCGATGTGATTGAGGAATACACGCGCCCAGCAAGGATTCGCCGCAATGGGCAGAATGTCACAGAAGCAGCATTGTCCGAGCGTCACACTGTCTCAGTGCCCGGGTATGGTCAAATGGAAGCATTCCTCACCGATGGCGTCCGCTCATTACTCGATACGATCGATAGTGATGAGTTGCTTGAATACACCGTTCGGTGGCCCGGTCACATTGACCGATATTTGTCTGGTGATGATTCAGAAGAAGAATTAATCGAGGCTTGGAAATTTGATTCAAATCGTCCAGAGTTCACATGGCTGGCCATAGAGATCAATGATGGTGACAAAATGCAACGGTGGAATGTCCTAGATGAGGGGCTGGACGGTTGGTCATCCATGGCGCGAACGACTGGCTTGGTCACTGCCGAGGTTGCAGAGATGCTGGCAGATGGTTCAATCTCCGAATGCGGGGTGATGCCCCCTGAGTGGCTTGGTCAAGAACCTGAATTGCTTCAACGCCTGTTAGGTGCGATGCAAAGAGAAGGGGTTCAGATTCATTCTTCTTCATTAGAATGATACATTTCTTCATCGTGTTTGAGTGTATACTTGATTGCGACTGGAGCTGCTAGTATGGTGAGAACAGCAAGCATCGGTAGAATCCACGATGGTTCAACATCTGGCTGAGGTTCAATCAGCCATGTAAATCGAAGAGGTGAATCTTGGAAGGGCGAACTCCACTCAAACAAATCCGTCGTGTGATGTCCTACGGCCATGAATGGTGTGAAATTATTGAATGAACCATCTTGAATCCGAATATCGGTTCCTTCTCCCTCCCATGTGATTTGAACCAATGCTCCTTCTGCAAGGGTCAGTGTAACATCCGAATCACCTAGGATTCGATATCCTTCCTTCAAGTGATTATCGTCAAGGGTCAATTCTTCTAGCACGCCATCATCTACTCTAGCAATACTTGTGATTTGTGCACCGACGATGGACAAGTGAGTATTGCCTGGTACATCCCACCCACCATTGCTTGTGGGGGTTCCTTTCAGAGTGATTGAATTGTTCGCGCGTTCGAATTCGCTAGCCGAGTGAGTTGAAGAAAACCATTCACCCCATGTTGTGAACCAATAATCCTGAGATTCAATCCAAGCGAGCACGTCTCGATCTCTTCGGACGTTGAGATCTTCGATTTGCGCCTCCCAATACAAATTTGCGTACCCATTGGATTCGATACCTTGCTCTATTGCGGAAATTGAAGCCACGTTTTGTTCAAGGCTGCCACCACTTCGTTCAATCGCCCAGTTAAGACTTTGACCGGTAACGGGTGGCCCTTGATCTCCGACAATCCGAAAGCCTTCTTCAATCAGTATGGACTGGGTCAGGATGTCGACGTCAGTCATCGGAATCCCGAATGAAAGAGGTTCTTTACCCCATTTCGATGCATTTATTTGAGAAGTAAGGTATTCCTTACATTCTTTGATGACACTATGGTCCTCACCAACATCTACGCCTGGCATTCCATGGCAACCAAACTCATCTCCAAGAGCAAGACGTTCCCCTCCAACCACTTCTTGGGTCAGCCAACCATCGGCTCTCCAAGCCACGGCACTCGGGAGAGAGAGAGACAAAAGCAGCACGCTCAGCATGAAGATGGCGGCTCTCATGAAAACCACCCCGGAGTCCATAATTCTTGACTTTAACCACCAATCAATAGGCAATCATCAAGTGTGGATTTGGGTGGCCAGCATACATGGCAGAGGTTAGTGAAGATGTTCTAGCTGAACTGCGGGAGGTATCCAGAATTCCTAGGGCAGACATTCCTTTGCAGAAATCGCCACTCTATACGGTCTTCTTGTCTGTACTCCCAATTCTGGTGCGCTTTCTGTTCAGAATCCGCTACAGAGGTGTCCACCGTATACCTCGCAAAGGCGCAGTAATTCTTGCCGCCAACCATACATCACATATCGATCCATTTTCAATTATCTGTGGTGTTCGTCGAAGAACTCATTATCTTTCAAAAGACGAGCACTTTGAGAAATTCATTACGTCTGTAGTGATGAATACAACTGGACAAATTCGCACGCATAGAGAATCAGGAGCATCCGATGCACTCAGTAGTGCCTCAGATGTTCTTGAAGCGGGACTTGCAATGGGGATCTTTCCTGAAGGGACACGTTCCCGTCGAAAAGAAGCACCATTCTTGGACCGGGTTGGAAAAACAGGTGTGGCTCGGTTGGCCGCCAGTCATCCAGATGTACCAGTCTATCCTGCAGCCATTATGGGTGCTCGTGATGTTATGGCCCCCAGTGACAAAATCATTCGATTTTGGAAACCTGTCGATGTCACATTTGGTGAAGGGGTGACTTGGAATCAATGGGTCGTCCACCCCGATGGTGGCGCACTGGATGAGGCGAGTATTCGCACCCTCATCGAATCCGAGGCGACTCAACAACGGACGGCAATGGGTGAACTATATCGGCGATTTACAGAGCAAGTACTTGGGACCATGGCCGCCCTAGGCGCACCCTGAAAGGGTGCGGGTATTCTTCAAGAACTACCGAGGCTAGGGACCTTCGTTCCATGCAGACCTATCTCGACCTTCTACGCCGCATCCTTGACGAGGGTGTGGAACGCGGTGACCGGACAGGAACGGGGACCCTCTCGGTTTTCGGACACCAAATGCGCTTCGATTTATCGAAAGGATTTCCAGCGGTGACCACCAAGAAACTGCATTGGCCGAGCATCATTCACGAATTGCTCTGGTTCCTTTCTGGAGATACCAATGTTCGATACTTACAGGAAAACAAAGTTCGAATTTGGAACGAGTGGGCTGATGAAAATGGTGACCTCGGGCCAGTCTATGGGAAACAATGGCGGAAGTGGGAAGCGAAGGATGGTCGAATAATCGATCAAATATCGCAAGCAATTGACCTCATCAATAACAATCCCTCTAGTCGTCGGATTCTTGTCAGCGCTTGGAATGTAGGAGAACTTGATGATATGGCGTTGATGCCCTGTCACGCGTTTTTCCAGTTCTATGTCGCCGATGGTAAATTGTCGTGCCAACTCTATCAACGCAGTGCAGATGTGTTCCTTGGAGTCCCTTTCAATATCGCATCCTATGCCTTACTGACCCACATGATGGCTCAAGTATGCGGTTTGGGTGTGGGTGACTTCATTCACACGATTGGAGATGCTCACCTTTACCTCAATCACTTAGATCAGGCCAAAGAACAAGTCTCACGCGAACCGTTGGATTTACCTGCATTAAAATTGGATTCAAGCGTCATGGACATCGATGCATTTACTGGGAGACATATCGAAATCGAAGGATATGAACATCACCCGCATATTGCGGCCCCAATCAGTGTCTGAGGTGTTCTGAATGAAAATGGCCATGATTGTCGCCATGGATGAAGACGGGTGCATCGGCAGCCAAGGCGAACTTCCTTGGAGACTGAAATCGGACATGACGCGCTTCAAATCACTGACGGAAGCAGATGGATTCAATGCGGTCATCATGGGACGCAAGACCTGGGACTCACTGCCCAATTCGTTCCGACCTCTGCCCGAGCGCGTCAACATCGTGATGTCTCGAGATACCGATTGGTCGCATCCAGAGGCAGATATGGCCTTGTATCCGGGTCGAGCCATTGAAATCGCGTATGCTGAGGCTTGTGAAGAATGCTGGGTGATTGGTGGCGCTCAAATCTATGCAATGTTCCTTGATCAGGTCGAGGAGATTCATGTGACGACTGTTCACACCTCGGGCTCAGGAGATGTCAAATTCCCAGAATGGGGTCGTCATGGTTGGTCTGAAACCGTCGTTGAGAAATTGGAAGCTGATGAGGACAATGCCCATGCAACGACCTATTCAATTTGGAGCAAAGTGTAGTTGCATGGGTACCCTTTCAATCGACAAGGTTGACACTAGAGCCATTGAATGGGATCAGGGAGTAAGCCCCTTTCTGTTCGCCATTTCTGGTTAACCACATTCAACTATGCATCCTACCCGTTCCTTCCGGTGCCGTCAATGGAACTGTTTGGACTTGCTGCGGTGGGGGTGTTCGTCTCAGTCAGCATCGGGAAATCTCCTCCTTGCGGATTCATCGTGCGCCCGGACTGATTCGTTGCTTCTACAGAGCCTGCCCTCCCGGACATCCGCCTTGCGACGGACCACCTGCACCTATGCAGAGGGGACTTTCCTCAGTGTCGTACACTGTCAGTGGTCCTCCTGATCCCAACCCGTGAGGGTAGCAGCTCTGTTTTGAATGTGATGGAACTACAATGCAATCCAATTTCCGGCTTCATCATAGTAGCCGCCCCACTGTTTGGCCTGCTCATACCATTCCAATTGTTCAGGGCTCATCGATGATGGATCGAATGTCTGGGTGACTCCAACCTGAGCTTCAACTAGGCTCCCAGCAGCGACAAATGAAGAAGCTGCTTGATCCAATTCTGACTTGTTTAGATATTCATTTCCATCCTTGTCAAAGCCTCTAGCATGCTGCAAGAATCCGATTGTGTCCGAAATACCGTGTTGTGCCATGACATGACGAACGGTTTCATCTCGATAGTCCAACGGGAATGCATTCGGCTCTTCTGCTTGAGCCCCAGAGGGCAATATGTTGACTTCATCTTCATCTTCCCAATAGTCATCTGATTCGTGGAGGTAGGATGTATTCGAACCACCACTTCGAAGCGCAATCATCAGGACGCTTGCGAGAAGTAGTAACAATCCAACAAAGAGAACCGCCCACACCAAATCAACACCACCAAAGATGGAGCCCAAGAACCCTGATTTCTCTTCCTCTATCACGTTCAATGTTGGCCCAGTCGCGACGGTACCATCTTCCATCGTGACACGAATCCACTGGCGTCCATTTTCAGATGGTACCCAATCCATGTTGACCAGGCCTCGTTCACCGGCTGGAATGGTCTCCTCCAGTGCAATGGGGGTCAACTCACGCGTTGATCCATCCAGATGGACTTCGGTGAGGAAAAGACGTACTGTGCCATCGACTTCGCCATCGTTGCGCACTGCAATGGTGACCATGACGTTCTCCCCTGATTCAATATCACCCGATTTGGAATATGTGATATCACCATCTACAACTTCAAATTCAGGCGCTCTACGTTCGATTGACCAAGAAGCAAATGGATTGTCCTCTAGATTAGAATCAGCAGGAGTTTGGACTGAATTACCCGCCATATCTTGACCTTCAATCCAAATGTGGAAGCGTAAATTATCAGCGAAATACTCCTCGGGAATGGAATCAGCAATGTTCAGTGTGGTGCCAGCAATAATCGATTGGCCAGCGAGATTCCCCCCCTCAATAATCAATGGAGCCTCACCGTAGACAAGGGGTATCGCGGAAACATCTGTTCCTCGTATGACCTTCCAATGCAAAACGAGGCTTTCAGAATCGATTTGCTCAAGTTCGGAGATTTGAATATCGATTTGTAATTCACCTAGGGCGTCAATTGGAAGGATACTGTCCAACCGTGGCGACAGGACATCTACAGCTTCAGGACCTTCTGGATCAACCACAATCCAGCGTAGTGCTGCTGCAGTATCAGTCACATCATTGGCCCCCTCAGGAGGATTGGCAATTTCGACAGTCAGTGGATAAGAACCAGATTCCATCGGCGCTGATAGTTGAATTGCCCAAAGGCCATCTGCACTCTGTATGAGAGATTCTTGACCATCTAAGAGAACTCGAACGCTGAAGTCTTCACTCGGTCGTGCACCGGTGACGGGGAAGTGAATACCTCCGGTGAGGGCAATTGTCGAAGAGGGGGATACCCAAGCGCCTTCATCAGAGTATGTTCCAGTGCCAATGCTTAGAGTCATATCCTCTGTGTCAATTGCAAGGTCTGGTGAATATCTCCATCGCATTTGTGGTAGGGAAAGCCAAGCCCCTTGACCACTTCGATCCGTGACTTCAATCGAAGGTTCCCAACGCATATCACCCTCTCGAGGAAGGGACCAGTTGAGTTGGAATTCGACGAAGAATTCGAGGTCAGGATTGAATGGCGTTAATTCGCCAGTCCATGCGCGAACCCCACAGCGTTCGACATTGATGTGGGGTGACAAAACATCGCATCTGCCATCAGATGCTGACCATTCGATGGCAAGGGTGTCTGTAACTGAGTTGCTGGCCAACTGAAGACGGAGGTCACCAATATCAGCCCAGCCATTTGGCTCTATGATATGCAATCCAAATTCATAATCAACACCGGGGTGTAGATATGATTGGCGTCCATCAGGTGAGTTGGCAAATCCACCTTGACCAGGGAGTAGAGGCGGACCATCAGGTAGAATCTGATAGGTGAACAATTGCGATGATTCCCCGGATGTTCCACCATCAGTAATTGCGTTTCCTGCTGGATCGGATCCAACCACATAAGCAGCGACCAAATCGCCATCTTCGGCAGCAGTGTCGTCGAGAAGGAGGGTGTAGTTGCCTGTTGAGGTAGTCAAATCTGTAGGGGTTTGCAATGGCATGGGTGTGAATTCATCTTCGTCAATGACTCCATTCACGTTTGCGTCCTCCACCCATTCTCTCCAAACCATCAATGTGAGATCAGTGGGGAGGACTGGTCGATCATAAATTTCCAGTTGTATCAACTGGTTGGGTGAAGGCAGGCGATGATCGTATAGGGCAATATTTTGGCCAATCACTTGTGGATTTAGTGAATCCACCGTGAAGGTTCGATTCATTGGAATTGCAGTGATGAATTCCTGACCGGCTAACGGTTCCACCTCAATCGAAAATGTGGCATTACCCGTTCCTGATTGTGTGCTAAAGTCGAAGCGCACAATGCCTTCGTCGATGACACTAGTATTCATTTTCTCGACACCGTTTTCCAACAGATGGACGCGCAGATCTCCACTACGAGGGTTGATGGATTCATAGCCTTGGCCAAAGACCGAAGAGAGCCCCTCGAATCCGAGTGCTATTTCGACCGAAATCGGACTACTTGAACGCAAATAGGACATGGATTCTGGAATCACATTACCCAATTCATTGAAGACTTGCCAACTAGAGATTTGAACATCATTTTCGACACCTTGACTGGACTGGCCTGCAATCTCAATATGTGGTGGCGATGGTGCGCCATCTACCATGTACAATGATGCGCTAATCTTGAACTGATCTGAATCTTCAAGGCTGGCGGAAGTTTGGAAGGGCAATTTCACAGCAAGGTTCTGATTCCCTTGGACAAAAATGGCACCTCCATTAGAATCCTTGAACTGTAGAGGAGATGTTGTGGTTCCATCCATACGTGTCATCGAGTAAGTCGAACCATCGACTGGGAATTCATAGAAGGCTCTTGCGCCATCAGTTTCCACGGTTACTGACATGTGATGGGGGTTTCCATCATTCCAAGAATAGTTCAGTTCCAAGTCCATCCATTGCCAAGATGGAGTTACAGGTGCCCATTGGGAAAAGTTGGATAAATACGCTGAATCGAGTGCGACATTTTCTGAGGTTACCAAATCGGTGATGGTTCCGATATAGGCTCCAGGGGTACTCGATTGCAATGTCAATGGAACCATGCGATGTTGTGATTGAATTTGCGCACTAGGCAGTGCTTGATTCATCGACATGACAAATGCAGAATCGACTGCGAAGGATAAATCGACGACTGGGCGATGAATTGCTGACAGACCTCCAACGCGTAGGGAACCGGATGTGCCCTGCACATCGATGGTTGCAATGGCATATTCAATTCCAGTTCCTGCATCCCAGAAAGTAGAGGAGTTGGAAAGTTCAGTATTGAGATTCTGGATATCGGCTGGAGTGAGGACAAAGGATTCTGAACGACTGGTGAATCCAATGCTCTTTGTCGCAACGGTAGTCGAGCCAAGAGTCAAAGAAACGTCCACGGGTTGAGTGGATGAAAACGGAGCCAAATCAACGGAAAATGAATCCAAACCACTTTTTGGAATGAGAAGACCAATCTGTTTCTGTCCGGATGCAGCCCACGACATGTCCGAGGAAAGGTCCCCATTTGTGAAACGATCTTGCCACCCCCAATTGGAAATGTGGGGGTGTGAAACCTCCCATTCAGCCCATCCGTCCTGGCCGATGTCAAATCGTGGACTTGTGGGCAAATGCCCCCCTAGGATTTCCAATGTCATATCAGTGAGGCTACAGGAACCACTGCATGTGATGCGAATTTGAATGCTGCTGCCAAAATCAGAAAAGGCAGAAATTCCGCTGGGTGAAACCGTTTGCCAAGCGCCATCATCAATTGAGGCTTCAAGGGTGTACGTGCCTGACGAAGATGAGGAAAATTGCATCTGAGAAATGGCGCGATGTGATGTGAAGAGTGGGGATGTGGCCGATGCGCCGTTTGAACCACTGATTTGCCCATTGTTCCAATTCATCGAATTCATCGACCAACCAGCCTCTACGGGGTTGGAGGCGAACGAGGTCCCATATCGGTGATTCATGTGGATTTCATGAACGATTGGAGACAGAGCACCTCCTCTAGCATCGAAGTACAGTTTGAGGCGGAGGCTTGGATGTTTTTCGGGATCGATTGAACCGAGGTCGACCCAAGTTGGGTCTAAGTTGGAAAATCCAGGGATTGCGGTTTTGGATACACCATCTAGAACAGATAAGCGCAAATCAGCACCATTCGGAATTGTAGCATCAATCGAGGTGATTCCGTATCGGTCCCCATCCATGCCATGTGTACCAGTGATACCAGGTCCGAATCGAGCACTCGTCCAATTTGCCTCCTCACCGCCGCCGCCACCGCCCGCCGGGGAAATGGACACGTCGTCAACATTCCAACCCGTGTAAGTGACAGAACCATCTGTAGAACCCAATCCGAAGCGAACTTGGAAAGCAGGGTTGTTCTGAACGTAATTGGCAACATTGTGAGTCACCAATTGGTATGATGAATCAGAAACAGATCCAACGTTTGAATAGATTTGGACCCAACTTCCTTGTGGATTTTTGACTTGAACATAGGCGTGATCATAGTAATGATATTCCACACCCAAGCGCTTCCAGTATTGCAGATTCCAAGTCCCACTACATCCTGAACAATCAATGGCGGGACTGGTTGCCCAATGCGTCCCTGACATGTAATTGGGGTAATTTCCATTGTAGGTGTAAATCGCCTTCGTTCCGCCATGAACTCCATTGGAAGCACCCAATGTCGAATCATATCCTCTGGCCCAACCGCCAGAAGATTGCAATGTCCAACCATGGTTGGAATTTTCAAAATCCCAAACCCATTCCTGAGGCAGTAACTGCATACCTTCAGAAACGTTGACATTGATTCGATCTAACTGAGCACCTGATGCATTCCAATCAGATACCCCGGACCAAGAAAAACCATCACTGTAAGCAAGGGTATCAGGAGAGAGTGAAAGGTCGATTGATTCTACGGTATGGCCTACTGGAACTTCTGCCTTGAGAGCTGAAGAACTCCCATCGGCAATTTGGATGGTTGCGGAGGTTGGTTCGTTCAACCCAACTTCGTTTTGCCTTTCGGCGCCAGAAAGTGCCGTTTCCGGCGCTTGAACGAACATTGCCATGCTCATACCCAACATGAGGAGGGTGAGAAAGAGGGATGTCGCCCATGGCATACGCTGGGTAGGCATACCGTCCCGACACTACTGGAAGTGTTTGAATCCATCGCCGCCCCGTAAGGGGCGATTAAGATTTATGAACAGTGCGAAAGGATATGCCCTTTATCGGATGAGCCCGTGTCAATGAGCCAATTTACTGCCGGGGAGAAAGAGGCAATGAAAGAGGATGCAGGAATTGCTGCATGCGCCTTTGTTGAAAGTGGGATGAACATCGGAATAGGAACAGGATCCACAGTCAAATACACAATTCTAGAATTGGGCCGAAGAATACGTGAAGATGGTCTCAAAATCGCCGGAATACCCACTTCGGATGCGACGGAAAAATTGTCTATAGAACAAGGTATACCGATGCTGGATTGGGACAACTGTAGCCACTTGGACTTGGTGATAGATGGAGCCGATGAATTCGACCAGAATCTGCATCTGATCAAGGGTGGAGGTGGTGCACTATTACGGGAAAAAATCGTAGCAGAATCTAGCGGGGGGATGATTGTTGTCGCGGATGCGAGCAAGCGTGTCGACGTGTTGGGGTCATTTCCGCTCCCAATCGAAGTAAACCCGTATGGCTGGGAACAAACACTGCGACGAATCGAATCAATCTGCCCGGGGCAAGTTGTGATCCGTGGAACAGGGTATCTAACAGACAATGGGAATCCCATTCTTGATGCCCACTTCGGAGCGACAATTGCAGATCCTGTGCAACTTGAAGCAGACTTACGAGCAATTGCTGGAGTGGTTGAGGTCGGTTTATTCACAAATACTGCCGATGTTGTTGTCCTCGCAGCACCTGGTGGATGTGAACTCATTCGCAAGCCGACTGCGCGGCTATGACACATCTTGCAAGCGCTATCCTCTTAGAGGGATGGCCAGTGGACGGGGTGGGCGCTTAGCTTAGCTAGGTAGAGCGACGGGCTCTTAACCCGTAGGCCAGGGGTTCGAACCCCCTAGCGCCCGCCTTTTTTTCTACACTGGATACCACACAAAATAACACTGCGTTGACCGGAGGCATTGAAATGGTGAGCCATACTCGACCCCATTGGAGGCTTCTTGATGCAGAAGGACATCTTCATCGGTGAGGTTCAATCTGGTGCCCATGACGGTCAGCACATTGAGTTGAAAGGTTGGATTAATCGAACCCGTGGTTCCAACAAAATACGGTTCATCGTTCTCCGCGATAGCACGGGTAGAATTCAGTGTGTAGCCAAACGAGCCGATATTGGTGATGAAACATTTGAAGCACTGGCCGGGGCCCTGATCGAGACAAGCGTGATTATCACTGGAATTGTCAATGTTGACGAGCGTAGTGAAGGTGGCCACGAACTTGTCGTTGATTCAGCCACAATTATCGGGCCAGTGAATCCTGAAAATCCATTTCCAATTACCGAGAGTGCGATGGCCAATGCGGACGGCGGTGAGACCGAATTTTTACTTGACAATCGTCACCTCTACCTGCGCACAGCTCGCATGACTCAAATGTTGAAGATACGATCTTCCGTGTTTGGAGCCATACATGGATACTTCAGAGATTTGGACTTCATTGAATATCAAGCCCCCAATTTTGTCGCAGGTGCTGTTGAGGGAGGTTCGACCTTGTTTGAAGTTCCATATTTTGGACGTAAGGCATATCTTACACAATCTTGGCAACTTTATGCAGAAGCAGCCATGCCTGCATTGGAACGATTGTACACAATTGCACCATCATTCCGTGCAGAAAAGAGTCGTACTCGAAGGCACCTGACCGAATTTTGGCATGCCGAGATGGAAATCGCTTGGGCTGGTAATGATGATGTTATGATTCACGGCGAAGGAGTTGTTCGACATATTGCTAGAACACTTCTAGATGAGCGCTCTGATGAATTGGCTGCACTCGGTCGGGATCTCGAGTTGGTCGCTCGCTATGCTGATAATCCATATCCCCGAATCCGCTATGATGAGGCTGTAGAAACTCTACAAGGAATGGGTGTTGACATCGAATGGGGCCAAGATTTGGATTATTCAAAGGAAAAAGTTCTCACACAAGATTTTGATGTCCCTCACTTCCTAACACATTATCCTCGAATTGCAAAACCGTTCTACCACCGACCCGATCCGGATGATCCAAAATACGTTCTTTGTCACGACTTGTTGGCTCCAGAAGGATATGGTGAAATTATTGGTGGCGGCGAAAGGACTTGGTCAGAGACTGAAATTCTAGAGCGCATTGATGAAGAAGGAACTCCCAGAGAACCTTACGAATTTTACATTGATGTTCGCAAATACGGTGGTGTCCCCCACGGTGGATTTGGATTAGGAGTTGATAGGGTGTGCAGTTGGTTGTCGGGTGCTGACCATATTCGAGAGGTCATTCCGTTCCCCCGCGATAGTCGCCGCGTGACCCCCTGAGGTCTGAAGATGTGGTTCCAAATCGCCATTACGGGCATCATTGTGATGTTGCTTCTGTTGGTCTGGCAGCGCTGGAAAGTCTCAGCGGAATGGCTGAAGATGGAGAATGAATTATCTGAGGAAGATTACGAAATTTGGAAAAACACAAAGCTGCGTGATTCCGAATCATGGTCTGAACGCTGGAAGTGGGCAGAAGCGGGATTTTTGTTCCTTCTCAGCGCTGTAATGCTCGGCCTTTGGTTTCTCATTTGAAGGGAGTACGGTTTGGCATTCGATTCACTTGTTTGCCCAATACATAGAGAATTAAACTGGTCGTCAACGAAAACACTCCAACCAAAGTTGCGGCAAATGCAGCCAGTGCAACGCCCAAAGAAACACTGTCGTGTGGGCCTTGGAAATTGATTAATTCATTGGCCATTTCAAATCCGACCCAAAAGAATGCAACCCCTGGGACGCCAAAAGTAATGAGTGGGTGTTTACTTTCTAGCATCCAGTAGAAAAACTGGGCAAATCTGCTAGCGCTTGCCAGCGACTCGCGCCTAGGTGGTCCGGCTGGCAAATCCAATTCCACAACGCGAACATCGATACTCGAATCTAATTCGGCAGGGACTGAATTCTGCGATTGTTGTGATACTGCTTTCAATCCACTTTGAGAACAATATGCGAATTGAATATCTGCTTCATCATAGGTGTAGGTATCGGAATCAATGGGAATATCTGGACGGTTTTCAGTCGTTTTTCTATTCTTTGTTCTGTGCTTGAATGCAATGAATACATCATGTCCTTGGCGGGAAAGCCCCACGGTCCTCGCCATATCTGATAACTTCCAATCACTATCTAGGGAAATAATCACGGTTCTTTCTAATTCTGCTGTAGATTCTACAAGAGCCTTGGCGATTGAAGGGGCATCGGTTGAACCATTATGATCAATCACCTCGGCACCGGCAGTTTCTGCAAGTTCTGCGGTTTCCAAATCACCTTCTAGGTTGAGTATAGTGACCCGTTCGGCAAAATCTTGGGCCCGGACGACGGCCGAAGCGATGCGCAACGCTTGTTCGCGAACCACCAAGACAAGCCTCATCACGTGTCGTTCCTACCTTGTGTCGATGAATGATTCGGTCAAAGCGTGCCTTGAAGGACCGGTATCACAGGCGGATGGGTATGCGCGTCGTTGTTGTGATGCCCGCGCGCAATGAAGAAGCATTGATTACGACCAGTATCAATTCCATACCGACTCTTGTCGATTGGATTATCGTTGTCGACGATGGTTCAACGGACAATACAAAACCCTCTGCTGAAATTGCATTGGAGAACAGAGGCGAAGTGATTTCAACTGGTGGATTGGGCGTTGGTGGAGCCATACAAATTGGAAGTAAACAAGCACTTACAAAATTTGGAACTGACTGCGTGGTTGTGGTTATGGCGGGTGATGGACAAATGGATCCTGCTGATTTGTCAGCGATAATCAAACCCATCACCGAAGGAGTTGCTGATCATGTCAAGGGGAACCGATGGTTGCACCAAGATGGACCAAAGGGGATGCCACTAATCAGGCGATTAGGCACATGGTGGTTGTCGAGATTGACATCACTTGCCTCAGGAATTCGCATCAGAGATTCACAATGTGGTTACACTGCCACATCCGGAACCATGATCGAAAAATGGAACTGGAATCGAACTTGGCAAGGATATGGTTATCCGAATTGGTGGTTGATGGAAGCGGGTCGAAGAGGATTCAGAATTGCCGAAATACCTGTAAAATCGATTTATGCGAATGAGTCATCTGGCATTCAAATCCTCAAATTCTTTGGCAGTGTGAGTTGGATGCTATGGATCGGAATATGGAGAAGGGGATTCGATTGGTACATCCTTGGAAAAGGGACCTCTGCCCCACTGAAAATTTCGGCGGCGATGTTGTGGTTTGGTGGCTGGATATCTCTGATCCTCTCGATTCAGCAACCACTTCTACTTCTGGCTCCCCCGGTGGCATTTTTCTTGCTGGCCATGCTCGATAACAAGGAATCAAAGCGGAGGAGGGGGTGCGTAACAGCATGAGCGAAGAGCAAGATGTACGTTCTTTGTGGCGCTGGATTTTCGGCTCCGCATTTTTGGCGAGCATGTGTTGCTTCCCAAGTGTCCTTTTGGTCGGTCTTGGATTGATGACGATTAGTGCAGGGGATGCATTATCGAACAATCTATACTTTGGCCCTGCGAGGTGGATTCTGTATGGTTTAACCATCGCCATCTTGGGTTTTGGAATCTATCGCTATTTCCAAGCACAAGGCATCTGCACACTGGATCAAGCCAAACGTGAGAGAAATCGGATTGCCAATACTGTAATCCTCGTGTTTATATCGACATTTACAATCTATTTGGTTTGGAATTACATTATCTTGGAATTGGCAGGAATTGCCGTCGGTTTACCATGGGAAGAATCTGCATTTTGGAGTTGAATGAATGATACGTGAGACGATTAGGTGTGCATCGGCCAGCCCTTTTGAAATCCATCACATCCTGACTGGTTTGGAAAAATCCCCTGAAACTATGATTGAGAATGAATTGTTTCTTCCGCAAGGAGAAGGCCCGTTTGGATGTGTAATTGCACTTCACGGCAGCAAAGGTTGGGCAGACCATCATCAAAATCACATCGATGGTTGGCTCGATGCCGGGCTCGCAGTTTGCAAAGTTAATTCATTCACTTCAAGAGAAATTGATTCGACTGTTGATGATCAACTCACTGTGACACATGCAATGATGCTTGTTGACGTCTTTCGCACACGTTCTGCGTTGGCACAAGACCCTAGGATTGGCAAGATTGGAATTGCTGGCTGGAGCCTTGGCGGGACTGTTGCTTTGTACTCCGCATGGTCTCCTATAATCGAAATCCTAGGAGCCCCATTCGATGCTCATGTGCCATTCTATCCAGCAGCTCACATCCGTCCAGATGTCCAAAAATGGTCAGAATCACCCATATTGATTCTGCATGGTGATGCAGACGATTGGACACCTCTTCATCTGGTTGAGGCACTGATGCCTCAATTACCAAATGCTACTTTGCAGGTTTATCCTGGGGCACACCACTCCTTTGACGGCGTGAAAGAATTAACTTGGATTCCGAAGGCAGTACGCTTGAGGAAGCGAACTGCCAGAATAGACAAGAATGGAAACATGTCAGGTGAATTATTTCTTGGTATTCGATTACCTCTGAACGAGCGGTGGCAGCGTAGATGGATTATCCGACTTTTGCGAAACAGAGGGGCCCATGTTGAAGGGAATCCCGCTGCCCGTACTGATTCTCTAGAAAGGGCGAAGCAATTTCTCATCGATACTATCGGAGATTAAGTGGACCCGCTCAGATTCGAACTGAGGTCTGATGCTCCCAAAGCATCGAGCATAGCCAAGCTA
>Ga0208639_1000472_pt1 | contig 30352 bp, 28 predicted proteins | sample ETNtaG_33_FD_185772 | JGI IMG/M metagenome (GOLD analysis project Ga0208639, IMG submission 185772) | Marine microbial and viral communities from oxygen minimum zone, Eastern Pacific Ocean - ETNP201310SV76 (SPAdes) (version 2) | ecosystem: Environmental > Aquatic > Marine > Oceanic ...
TTGACGGTATTAAATTTGATGGCTTTCCAATAAGAACAAAAACTGTCAATATGACAATAATAACTCTATAAAATATTTCAGGAAGTATACCAATAATAATAATAAATCCATAACCATAAGTGTATTCAAAGATCAAAATATAACTAGGTATATCTGTTAAAAATGAAAGAATAAATATGAAAGAGAATACATTGTGGAACGTAGTTAATTCCTTATTGGAGAAAGCATAAACCAAGAATAAACCATTAAATATTGGGATGCTGTAAGCTGAAAAATAATATGTGTTGTTATACCCCCAACCATCAGTGAATGGAAAAAAATCCCAAATAAAAGAACTAAAGCCTCGTATCATTAGGCCTGCGAAAAATGATGCCAAAATAGATGCATAACCTAACTTAACTATTTGTTTAAATTTTTCCTCAGGGTTCTCTTTCCAAAATTCATTATCAAGTGGATTTAGTTTTTGAAAAAGATTTTGATTCATAAACAAATATAACTCCACATAATATAAAGTTTTAATTATTTACAAATTCTAACTAGCGCTGATTCTAATTCTTCAATACCTGTATTGTCCATAACTGAAACAGATATTGAGTTTTCATAATCTAGTGGTGCTTCAGGTTCTAAATCAGATTTACTATATACATCAATCCAATTATAATTCGAATATCTATCTTTGAGTTCCTTATGCAAGGATTTCTGTATTTCAACAGAATATCCGGAAGTACCAGATAAATCTGTAAGAAATATAATCACTGGTTCCAAATGATCAAGTGCAGCTATACCTTGTTTTTCCATATCATTACGGTCTGAATCAGGTCTATCAAGTAAACCTGGTGTATCCATTACTTGAATTATATCATATTTGGCTTTTATGTGTCCTAATGAAACTCCTTTGGTTGTAAAAGGATAACTTTTGACTTCAGGTTTTCCTGAAGAAATAGCACCAATTAAACTGGATTTACCAACATTTGGAGCTCCAGCAAATACAGCTAATGGATTTTCAGTATCTACATTAGGTAAATTACGAAATACGGATCTTGCCGAAATTAAAAAATTTAGATTTTTCTCTATCTGTCTCACAACATTTGTCATCTTAGTGTAAGCTTCACTCATAATCTTCATAGTATTCTCAGCACTTTTTCGAGCCCGAGCTTTAGGAACATACTTTGTTGCAATCATCAAAACTTCTTTACGAGCCCAATCTGCAGCTCCAAGTGCTTTCCGTAATTTGTCAACTCCAACAGTTAAATCTATTATAGCTCTATCAAAAGAGTGTATAGTGTCAAATGAAGGAAAGGCTTTGACATAAGAATGAAGAGGATTTGCAATATTGTCAGCAACTGAATGGATCTTTCTAACAGCAGTTAAACGTGCTCTGTAATCCGCATTTCGAACACTTTCTTCAACCCTTGAAGCACGTCTTAAAGCTCTATCAATCAATTCTTCAGCTGTAGCAATTGTTGGTATTTCTTGAAGATTCACAACTTATCAATGATAGCGTCACCAAATTCACTACATTTTAGCAATTTAGCACCATCCATTAGCCTCTCAAAGTCATAAGTGACAGTCCTAGCTCCAATTGCACCTTCCATGCCTTTAACGACAAGATCTGCAGCTTCAGTCCAACCAAGATAGCGGAGCATCATTTCACCAGAAAGAATAACCGAACCTGGATTTACTTTATCTTGACCTGCATATTTTGGAGCAGTACCGTGTGTTGCTTCAAACAAAGCGTGTCCTGTATCATAATTTATGTTAGCACCAGGTGCAATTCCAATCCCTCCAACTTGTGCAGCCAATGCATCGGAAATATAGTCACCATTTAGATTTAGAGTAGCAATAACGTCATATTCAGAAGGTCTGGTTAGTATTTGTTGAAGCATTGCATCTGCAATTACATCTTTAACAATAATTTTTTCACCATTATTAGGATTTGTAAAAGAATGCCAAGGCCCTCCATCTAGAGGTTCAGCTTCAAATTCATCTCTAGCTAATTCATAACCCCAGTCTCTAAAACCACCTTCAGTAAATTTCATTATATTTCCTTTGTGGACTAGAGTAATTGATTTTTTGTTATTTGAGATTGCATATCTAAAAGCAGCTCTGATCAAACGCTTTGATCCCTCACTAGAAACAGGTTTAATTCCAAGAGAACTAGTTTCAGGGAAACGAATATTGGTAACTTTCATTTCATTTTTTAAGAATTCGATAACTTTTTTGACTTCAGGAGTACCTGAATCCCATTCAATGCCAGCATAGATATCTTCTGTATTTTCTCTGAAAATAGCCATATTTACTTTTTCAGGTTCTTTAACAGGACTTGGAACTCCAGTAAACCATCTAACAGGTCTAACACAGGCAAAAAGATCTAAACGTTGTCGTAAGGTTACATTTAAGCTTCTGAATCCACCGCCAACTGGTGTTGTTAGTGGCCCTTTTATTGCAACTAAATGTTCCCTAATGGCATCTAAGGTTTCTTCAGGTAACCATTCATTTATTTCATTGAATGCTTCTTCACCAGCTAGAACTTTCTTCCATGATATTTTTTTATCATCACCATAAGCCTTCTGAACTGCAGCATCCAGTACTTTCATTGCTACAGGAGTCACATCCTGACCAATTCCATCTCCTACTATAACCGGAATAATGGGATTATTTGGAACGTCTAATTTTCCATTGCTACATGTAATAGAAGCTGGTGTCATAATTGGTGCTAAGCAGGGCTGTATAAATCGGCCACGGAGTTATATAATAACCACAGTTTTGTGTAGGTATTCAATGGGAATTCTAAACTCACTAGTTGTAGGAAGTGCCCCTCTTCTGCCAAAATTCATGATTGGTAAAATTGCTTCAGTTTATGTTGCAGGAGATAAACTTGAAGATGGTTTGGAATTGGCTAAAAAGCTAAATTCGAAGGGATTTTCAGCCACACTTGATATTTTGGGTGAAGAAGTAACAAATAGAAAACAAACCAATCTCGTCAGAAATTCTTATTGTGATTTGCTAGATGGTATAGCCAATTGGGGTATTGATTGTAATGTTTCTCTTAAGTTAACAGCTTTGGGGTTGAAAATGGATGAGGAACTTTGCTGGGATAATCTAAGTGTTGTATTAGATAAAGCTAAAGAATATGATAATTTTATTAGGTTAGATATGGAGAATTCAGAAGTTACTGATGCTACAATTCGAATGTGTAAGAAAGGTCAAGATTATTATTCAAAGTGTGGAACAGTCCTGCAAGCATATATGAAAAGGACATTAGATGATATTGATGATTTAAATTCACACAATGCGAATATTAGACTTTGTAAAGGTGCATACAAAGAAAGTGAAGAATTAGCATATCAAGGTTATCAAGAGATTAGAGATAATTATTTGATAGGCGCTGAAAAAATGATGGATAATGGAATTTACATTGGTATAGCAACCCATGATCAATGGTTAATTAAAAATTTAGAAAAATTAATAGAAAAGAAAAATTATTCAAAGAGTAAATATGAGTTTCAAGCATTATCCGGGGTACCAATTGACAAAGTACTAGAAAGACTGATCAAACAAGGTCATAAAGTTAGATATTACATACCATATGGTCCTGAATGGTATGCTTATTCATTGAGAAGAATGAGGGAAAATCCGGATATTTGGAAAGATACTTTGAAGGCTTTTTTCTTCCGTTCTAGGCATAGAAAATGATAACGTCAGCTTTTTGTAAAGCACTCGAGTAGCAAACACATGGCGAGAAGGGTAAGTAGGAAAAAGAAGTCGGTTAAAGCGGCCATTCCTAATTACAGAGAAGATAGTAAGACAACCTCAGGGCCAGATCCAAAACTCGCAATTATTGCTCTTCTATTAGTTGTTCTTCTGATAGGTAGTGGGTTATATCTTACTTCAATGGTTGATGAAGCTCCTGAAGTATCATATGGAGTTGAAGCTAATTTATTGACTAATAATCATAAAACACAGGCAGGGTATGATACAGATTTTGTAATGATAATTCAGAATCAAGGATCAATTACAGATACATTTGATATTTCTATTAAATCCAATGATGGTGGCTTCGCAATTGATATCGAAGATAATTATGAATCAGTAGTTATAGAGAGTGGTAAGAGAAAGCCAGTAATTATTAATGTTAAAACTTCTGAATCTTCTGAAGGTATACTGTATGCATATATGGAAATAAAATCAAGAGGAGATAGTATTCAAATAGCAGATGTAAAACTTACAGTTGATACAGATCATACATTTGGGAATAAGACATCATTTGGTAATTCAGTTAATGTTCATTACGCAGGCATCTTAGCATCAAATTCAAAATTATTTGATTCAAGCATGGAATACATTTGGGATAATTATATGAATAGAAAGGAAGGAGTAACGGATCAAAATAGACATACAGATACTCTTAATGCCAATAATATTGGTTGTGATGGTGAAGGATACCCTACTGTTGATTGTGAGGGTGGTCGTGGTATGATTAAGGGTTTTGATGCAAAAATGGTTGGAATGTATGAAGGCCAGACTTTGTCCGTCCGTATTCCCGCAAAAGATGCTTATGGTGAAGCTGGGGCAAGTAGTAGTGATTTAGCAGGTGAAGATCTAATTTTCACTATCGAAATGGTTACAATTAACTAAGCTACAAAAGTTCCAAACTCACGGCAGAATACACAAGGTCCATTTCCTCCGGATGGTTCACCGCATGAAGGACAGTCTGAAATTTTAGGCGGTGGTGGAACATTTTCTCTTATTTTTTCCATACCATTCACTAAAGAATGACGTGTACCAGGTTGTTTATTCTCTAATTCCATAACTATCTTTCTGAAAAAATTCCGTTGAGCTTTACCTGCATATGGGCAATCGCCATCATGGAATTCCATTCCTTTCAAAATGGCATAAAGGTATACTTCTTGTTCGGGTAATCTTCTCAGAGGTAATAATCGAGGTACGAATCCATTCTGTACATATTTATGTGGTGCCATTCGATTCATTCTCGAAACATCCCCTCTAGAATGATTCATGAGTATTGTTTGGGAAAAATCATCTAGATTGTGGCCAAGAACCATACAATCAACATTTGCGTTACGTGCCATTTGGTTGAGAGATCTGCGTCGTAAAATACCACAGGGAGAGCACGGTGAGGCTTCAGGAGGTTTAGTTACTAATAATTCTCCAAGACTCATACCTATTAATTGTTCAAAAGAAAATATTTTAATTGGTATATTTAATTTATCACATGCATTTTTTGCACAATTTAGAGATTTCGCTCTGTAATTTTCTATACCTTCGTCCACAGAGAGTCCTATGATTCCAATTTCTCTTTCATTGCAATACATATTGAGAATACTAAGTGCTACAGTTGAATCTTTGCCCCCTGAAAGTCCGATTCCAATTTTTTTTATGTCCATATTTGAATTATTTATCAATTCATTAATTTGTGTTCTTAGTTCTTTTATTGCATTTTTTTCGAAAGAACGGAAAAAACATTTTTGACAAAGTACTTCACCTGAATAACGTCGGCTGATGACGGGTCGGGTACTGCAAGATTTACAAGGCACAAATGAGCATACATACTACTTTATATCCTTTCAATGCTACCGAAACTATGACGCACTTTTGACGCGATAATAAGAATTAATAAAATATTATGACAACTTAATTGGGTCAAAAAACATTAGGTTTATATAGTAGGTTCTTATGGGAATGATATTATGGCACCACTTGGACCTCTTACCACAAACAGATTAACCGTACGTTTGGACCCTGAAAGGGCTGCCAGAATTGAATACTGGGCTACGGAAAATCCATTGAGAATCAAATCTTATAACCAATTGATACAGGAAGCATTAGATGAATATTTAGACAGACACACAGTTTCGCCTACTCATGATTCCCTAACTGTAAAAATACCTCAGAAAGTAAGAGAAAAATTACATGACTTACAAGAAGATGGTTATGGCAATATTGATCAAATCGTTTCTGAAGCTCTTTTACAGCATTCCACTTCAAAATACCGAGAAGAGAAAGATTATCAATTTCTTCGTAATGAAGTTAACACAATAGCTAATAGAAGAAAAATGGTCTTTTCAGATTATGGTGGTGATTAATATGATGGATAGGTTAGAAAGCTTTGATTCTAGTGATTTGATGGAATTTATAACTCCGCCAAAAATTAAATTAATTGGGAGCGGTGGTGCAGGAAATAATATTTTAGATAGATTATATAGTACAAGAATAGATGGCGTGGAAACTATTGCACTTAATACGGATGCAAATCATTTAAGTAAGTGTAAAGCACATTCAAGGAAAGTATTGGGTGCAAAAATTACCCAGGGGAGAGGCACTGGCGGAGACCCTCATTTGGGAAAACGTTGTGCTGAAGATGATGAAGCCTCTTTGAGAGAGAAAATAGACGATGCAGATATGGTCTTTGTTATTGCCGGAATGGGTGGAGGAACTGGAACAGGAAGTGCACCAGTCGTTGCAAAATATGCTATGGAAACTGAAGCATTAGTAATAGGTGTAGCAGTTTTACCCTTCAAGGAAGAAGGACTACCAAGAAGGAAAATAGCATTACAAGGTTTATCTGAACTTAAAAAGAATTGTCATTGTGTAATTGAATTAGATAATGAGAATCTAAATGAATTGACTAATGGAGACTGCCCAATGAAAAGAGCTTTTGATGTGATGTCTGACTTAGTAACAAGAACTGTTAGATCATTGTCCGAGGTAATAACGGAACCATCAACAATAAATGTTGATTTTGCAGATTTAAGAAAGATTATTGAAACTGGAGGGAACGCTAAGGTATTGTATGGTGAGTCTGATAATTCAGATCCAGGTAGTGTCTTAGATTCATTACTAGGCAATCCCTTGCTCGGAACACATTATCAAGGTGCAGAAGCGGTAATGCTACATATAACTGCAAAGAGTGAATTTTCATTGAATAATTGTCATGAAGTTCTTGCTGCATTAAAGTTGGAATTATCTGAAGATGTTAATTTGATATGGGGTCTTCGAACAGATGATTCTATGGATGCGAATGTCAAAGTTGTGATGCTTGTTGCAGCTATACCTGATAGCAATTTAGATGTTGAAAAAAAAAGTGAAGAAATGATCCCCCTTCTTGGCGAATCAGTTCAAATGATTAATTGATAATTATCACACCTTCGTTCGCTACAAGCTTTGCTATCTAAGCAAGGCTTGTGGCCCCATCTAATTTTCTTCGATATCTTCAGGTTCCATAACCATTATGTCTTTTAGATGTCTATATTTCTCATCATAATCTAAACCATATCCTACAACAAATTCAGGTGGAATCTCAAATCCAACATAGTCTACTTCAAAATCTAGCTTAGCCACTTCTTTTTTGAACAAGATAGTTGCAACAGATACAGATTTTGGTCCTGAATTTCTTAATCGTTTGACTAAGAAATTGATAGTAAACCCAGAATCTATAATATCTTCAACAATGATTACATCTCTTCCATCAATATCTGCTGATATGTCTTTTCTAAATTTTATGGTTCCTGTTGAGGAATCACCTTCATAGCTGCGTATTTTGACAAAATCTACTTCAGCATCAAGATTAATCTCACGAAGTAGATCAGCCATAAAAACATAACAACCATTTAGGATTCCTATGAAAATAGGTTTTTTACCTTTATAATCGGTAGTAATCCTTTCTCCTAAGGCTTTTACTCGTTTTTTTATTTCAGATTCTGATATTAGTATCTTCATGTTTCAGTATTTTACTAAGGAATGAACATTATATTGATTTAGTTTGTTTCTTCCCTTTAGAAATTCAAGTTCTACCAGAACGACAAATCCATTAATTTTTCCTTTGAGTTTTGATACCAATTCACAGGTAGCTTCGGCAGTTCCACCTGTAGCTAACAGGTCATCAACAATTAAAACACTTTGATTTTCTTTAATACCATCTTGATGTATTTCTAATGAATCAGTTCCATATTCTAAATCATATGTTATTTTTTCTGTCTTACAGGGTAATTTCCCAGGTTTTCTAACAGGAACAAAGCTTGCCCCTAGTATGTCTGCAATAGGCGCTCCAAATATGAATCCCCTAGATTCGATTCCGACGACAACATCGATATCTAAATTCATAAATGGAGATGCCATTTCTTTTACAGACATTCTTAGAGCCTTAATGTCAGATAATACAGGAGTAATATCTTTGAATATTATACCTTTCTTAGGAAAGTCAGGTACATCTCGAATGAGGTCTCTAATATATTCCATAGTTAATTGATTTGCTAATAGGTGTTTGAGAACCCACAATTAAGTGGATTCTCTTCTATTTTGTTTCTCTAATCTGCGTATATCAATGCAAGTATTGAAAATACATTGATTATCCATAGAGGGATTGATATCTGATCAGCTTTTCCAACAAATATCTTTATTGCAGTCCATGAGAGGAAACCCCAGATTATTCCTTGTGTAATGGAATAAGTGAAAGGAATTAACATCATAGCCATAAATGCAGGGAATGCAGTTTCGAAATCATTCCAGTCTATCTTTGCTATTGGTTTACACATAAACAAACCAATAAGCACTAGAATTGGTGCAGAAGCAGCCAATGGTACCATTTGTATCATTGGGGCTAAGAACAAGAATGGAATGAATAGAACTCCTGCAAAAGCAGCAGTCAAACCACTTCTTCCGCCAGCTTCGATACCTGCAGCAGACTCGATATAACTGGTTCCAGAACTTGAACCAAATAGACCTGCAATTGCGGTAGATCCGCCATCTACAATCAAGGATTCTTTGATGTTGCGTGGATCGCCATTTTCATCATTCAAACCACCAACTTCAGAAACTCCTACGAATGTGGAGATACTGTCAAACATATCGGTGAATAAGAATGCGAACATAGCTGGTAAAACTGCAAATTTCAGTGCTTCTACAGCAGGAACGCCAACGCCATCTTGATCTTTGAATACAGCAAAGACTAAGCTGAAATCTGGTGATTCCAACATACTGTCTGGAACTGCTACCATTTCAGCGCCACCGAGAACTCTTCCATACATGAAAGCATAAGCAGTGGTTGCAAAAATCCCGATACTCAAAGCACCGGGTACTTTTCTTCCTATCATTGCGGCAGTAAACATTAGACCAAATATGAAAACCATCATTGGTTGATTATAACCTAATAATCTATCAACTAAAGAACCATCATCAGGGAACATGTTTCCTAATGCTAATATAGTTGAGAATGGATCCTTTCCAACAACAAAACTAGCATGGTCTGCAAATCCTAGAAGTGCTAAGAATAAACCAATACCTATAGCTACACCATACCTTAACTGGGTTGGAATAGCTTTTACAATTTCAGTACGTATATTGAATACAGAGAGTAGGATAAATATAACTCCAGACCAAAATACAGCACCTAATGCAACATAAGGATGAACATTCATACCCCATGGAGCGGTGACCGTATAGGTAAAGAAGGCATTAAGCCCCATACCCGGCGCCAGAACTATTGGATTCTTCGCATAAACACCCATTGCAATACTACTGAAGGCACTAACAAGCACTGTTGCAGTAACAAGAGCGTTGCCAGCATCGGTAATACCGTGGTTTGCAAATCCTAATCCCAAAATAGCTGGATTAACAAATATGATATATGCAGTTGCTAGGAAGGAAGTTAATCCTGCCATCAACTCTGTATTCATATTGGTTTTATTTCCAGTCAAATCAAACATGTCTTCTGCAAAACCCTCAATACCACCGCCACCTGTTGGAGCCGCTGGTTCAGGTTCACTAGGCATGTCATCGCTACCATTTTCTGTGTCGTCGTCACTCATGGGTATAACACCTAAACATGATTACATGAGAATCGTTTATTAAGTGTATCGGACCTTCTAAGAGGTTTTTTTCTTTGTTTTTATCGTCTATAAATCACGTTTTTTGTAATCAGACTGGTTGTAAACCTTAATTTTGTTATTTTCTGCCCATTCATTCCACATCCTATAGTCTGTTTTTTTCATTCCTTTTTTATGAAAGTATATTCCTTCTGCTCCACTAGTTTTAATCGCTTTTTCTATTAGTTCTGAAGTTAGTACATTAACTCCATAATTTGCAACCATGTGTCCAAAACATACTTCATGTGAAAATGCTGCTTCAGTAAATCTTGGAGTATAATGTCCGCCACCAATTCCAATTACATTAATTCCTTTTGCGGATTCTAACTCTAATAAGGATTTGATAAGAGCTTTTGCAGGTTCATGTTTTTCCCATTCAGTCTCACTTGATCCAATTTCAAGAAACATAGTTGGTGTTTCGAGCAAAGGACCGTGATGTGTAGCCTCAAAACAAACATCATATCCCGATATTCGATTCTCTTTTATTTTTAGTAAAAGCCCAGTCATCCATTCCGGAGCTACTCCTGAAATTTCACCTTTTTTTCCACCATATTCAGCATCACCCCAGTTACCAATTGGGTGTACAGTAAGACTTGGCCTTCCACTAGCAGCTTTGTGTCTTGATAAGAATACGATATTATTTATTTTTTCCCCATTTTGCTTTTCCCAATCTCTATCTATTTCTTCAGCATAAATATGAAGTTTCGCAATAGTTATTAATTGTGTTCCTTTTTTGCAAAAAGCCCCATAATTTTTTGTAAGATTCCACATTTTTCTTCCATCAAATGTTCCATTTTCTTCCCATTCAGACATTTCAAGCAGTCTGTCTCTCAAGTTAATTGATGCACTATCAGCCTCAGAGGAGATTATTAAGTTCATAAACCTTCGACAATACCTACGTTTAGGTTTCGTTCTTTGGCTATTTTCTTTGCTTTTTCATATCCTGCATCAACATGTCTCATTACTCCCGTTCCAGGATCTGTAGTCAATACTCTTTGTAGCCTTTTGTCAGCTTCTTTCGTACCATCTGCAACAATTACCATGCCTGCATGAAGTGAGTATCCTATGCCAACTCCACCACCATGATGGAAACTAACCCATGTAGCTCCAGCAGCTGTATTCAATAGTGCATTAAGTATTGGCCAATCAGCAACTGCATCACTTCCGTCTTTCATTCCTTCAGTTTCTCTATTTGGTGAAGCAACAGAGCCAGCGTCTAAGTGATCTCTTCCGATAACAATTGGTGCACTTACTTTCCCTCGTTTTACTAATTCATTGAACGCTAATCCAGCTTTTGCTCTTTCTCCGTAACCAAGCCAGCATATCCTTGCAGGCAATCCTTGGAATTCTACCCTTTTTTGAGCCATTTTAATCCATTTGTGGAGTGCTTTATCTTCAGGAAATAAATCTAGAATAATTTTATCAGTTTCGTATATATCATTTGGATCTCCAGATAAGGCAGCCCATCTAAAGGGTCCTTTTCCTTCACAAAATAAGGGTCTAACATAAGCTGGTACAAATCCGGGAAAATCAAATGCATTTTCAACTCCTGCTTCTTTGGCCATAGCTCTTAAGTTATTTCCATAATCAAAAGTAACAGCCCCCATTTCCATTAATTTGAGCATGTAACGAACGTGAGTTGCCATACTGCTGTAACTACGTTCAAGATATCCTTTCTTATCATGATTTCTCATTTCTTCAGCTTCATCTAATGTTAGCCCATGAGGAATATATCCGATTAGTGGATCATGTGCTGAAGTTTGGTCTGTTAATAAATCAGGAACAATATTTCGTTCTATTAATCGTTCAAGTAAATCTCCAATATTTGCTACTACGGCAATTGATTTTGCTACTTTATCCTTTTTCCATTTGAGAGCTATATCTATTGCTTCATCTATGTTCTCAGAAACTTCATCACAGTATCTAGTCTCTAATCTTTTTTGGACTCTTTCAGGATCAATTTCAGCAGCTAAGAATGTTCCACCATTCATCGTTGCTGCTAATGGTTGAGCCCCTCCCATTCCACCTAGGCCCCCGGTTACAACTAGTCGGCCATCAAGACCACCATCAAAGTGCTGTCTTGCAGCTTCAGCAAATGTTTCAAAGGTACCTTGTAATATTCCCTGTGATCCAATATATATCCAGGACCCAGCAGTCATTTGGCCATACATCATTAGACCTTTCTTTTCTAGTTCATCAAAATGTTCCCAATTTGCCCAATTCCCTACTAGATTTGAATTTGCGATAATTACTCTTGGTGCATCTTCATTTGTTTTGAAAACTCCGACAGGTTTTCCGCTCTGAATGAGTAACGTTTCATCATCTTCTAATTCTTTTAATGTTTTAATTATTGCATCATAACATTCTTGATTTCTTGCAGCTTTCCCTCTTCCACCATATACGATTAATTCCTCAGGTATTTCAGCTACATTTGGGTCTAAATTATTCATTAGCATTCTGAGTGCAGCTTCTTGCAACCAGCCTTTGCAACTTATTTGATTTCCATGTGGGGCTTTCACCATATTATATGACAATTCAAGAGCTCTGATTTAAACATATTTCCATTAATCTTTTAAAAGAGGCCATTACTAACTAGTAAGCTGCTCCCGGCGGGCCCCCTCCCACCTCCCAACCTGTCGGTAGAGCGGCAACATTTTTTTGTGGTAAAACAAGTATATCGTTAATAATTAGTAAATTTTCGAATAAATGTAAAATCAAATCTAAAAGTTATAGTTGTGCTTAATTTGATTTTCCAATTATTCTGTTCCAAATCCACTTGAGTGGGTCATAATATTCATCGACGACTCTTTCTTTCATAGGTATAATTGCATTGTCTGTTATACCTATGTGTTCAGGACACACAAATGTACAACATTTTGTTATATTACAAAGGCCAATACCATGTTCACTACGTATATTATCTAAACGATCTCCTTGATCAAGTGGGTGCATTTCTAATCCGGCATTTCTAATCATAAATCTAGGTCCTGCAAATTCTGGTTTCATATCATGCGATCTTAAAACATGGCAAACGTCCTGACAAAGAAAACATTCTATGCATTTTCTGAATTCTTGAACTCTATCTACTTCTTTTTGGAACATTATAGGATCACCATCTGTTTCAGTGTGTTGGTAGGGTTGAATTCGTTTGTTTACTTCATAATTCCATGATACATCAGTTACTAAATCCTTAATCAAAGGGAATGTCTTCATGGGTTGAACAGTTAGTGTTTCACCTTCAGGGTAATCCGATAATCGAGTCATACAAGTTAATCCTGGTTCTCCATTAATTTCAGCTGAACAAGACCCACATTTTCCAGCTTTACAATTCCATCTAATAGCTAAGTCAGGAGCATCTGTAGCCTGAATTCTATGTATTGCATCCAAAACCACCATACCAGTTTCTACCTCTACCTCAAATTCTTCTAATTTTAGGTTATTAGGTGTTCCTCTTTGCAATCTAATTTTTCTTTTCATACAGCCTCCTGCAAAACATAATCCTTCAAATCTGAAGGCATTTTTGTTAGAGGTGCTCTTATTACAGACATACCTTCTGGACTAGGTCTTATAATCATATTTATTTTCCCTAGTTCTTTATCATATTCAGGATAATCTAATCGGGTGTGCGCTCCTCTACTTTCCGTTCTTTCTAAGGCTGCCTTTGCCAATGCTAAAGAAGTAATTATCATATTTTTTAAATCAAGACAGAGATGCCATCCTGGGTTGTAATTTCGATCTCCTTTTGCATGCAAATGGGGTAATTTTTTCTTCAAATTTTCTAATTTCTTTATTCCCTTTTCCAGATCATTTCCAGTTCTAACAATTCCGGCATATGTTTCCATGATTTCTTGAAGTTTTTCATGCATTTGGTATGGATTCTCAGTCCCTTGCTTAAATGGCTCTAGTGCATCTTCTATACTTTTGTTTATTTCCTCCCCATGAGGAGATACGTGAGTATTAGTTTGTGCAAAATTCGAGGCACTCTGTCCTGCAATTTTTCCAAATACCAATAAATCAGATAAAGAATTTCCACCTAACCTATTTGCCCCATGCATTCCTGCTGCAGCCTCACCAGCAGCATAAAGTCCAGGTACTGTTGAAGAAGCTGTATTTGCCTCTACTTTTATTCCGCCCATCATGTAATGTGTTGTTGGTCCAACTTCCATGCGTTCTTTAGTTATGTCTAAAGTAGCTAGTTCTTTGAATTGATGATACATAGAGGGCAGTTTACGTTTAATGTAATCAGCTTCTCTTCTAGATGCAATATCTAGGAATGCTCCACCATGTGGTGACCCTCGTCCTTCCTTGACTTCAGTCATTATTGCCCTTGCAACTACATCTCTAGTTAGTAATTCAGGGGGCCTCATTGCACCTTCTTCCCCCCTCAACCACGATTCAGCCTCTTCTTCCGATTTAGCAGTTTCAGCCGCGAACACTTCAGGAATATAATCAAACATGAATCTTTTTCCTTCACTGTTGACCAAAATTCCTCCTTCACCTCTAACCCCCTCGGTCACTAATGTTCCTTTGACACTAGGTGGCCAGACCATTCCAGTTGGGTGAAATTGAACAAATTCCATATCAATCAAATCAGCTCCAGCTAAATGTGCTAAAGCATGCCCATCACCAGTGTACTCCCATGAATTTGATGTAACTCGGTACGCTTTCCCAATGCCTCCGGTGGCAAGAACAACAGCTCCAGCCTCAAATACTTTCAATTCTCCGGAAGAACGATTGTATGCCAATACTCCAGAAACTGTTTTTCCTGATTTTAGTAAAGTTGTGACTGTATATTCCATGAATACTTCAATATTTTCTTTATGAACTGTATGGTCTTGCAATGCCCTAATAATTTCTAGTCCCGTTCGATCACCAACATGTGCTAATCTAGGATATCGATGCCCTCCAAAATTTCGTTGGTTAATTTTTCCTTCTTCCGTTCTATCAAAAACGGCTCCCCAACGCTCTAATTCTCTAACTCTTTCTGGTGCTTTTTCAGCATGTATTTTTGCCATTTCCCAATTTGCCAGATTTTTACTACCTCTAATAGTGTCACGAAAATGAACTTTCCAATTATCTCTTTTATCAACGTTGCCGAGTGCTGCTGCGACACCACCCTCAGCCATAACAGTGTGAGCTTTTCCTAATAGTGATTTTGTTACGAGAGCTACTTTTGAACCATAATCTGCTGCAGCAATTGCAGCCCGTAGTCCAGCTCCACCAGCACCTACTATTACTACATCAAATTTCTCTGTTTTAACTTTATCCGTCAAAACATCCACACCCTGTCTAATCCCCATTCAATGCAGAAGAATCTAATATAAAAATCAGTGAAACAAACCCAAAAGAGTGAAAACCATGCCCACTTCATATGTTGTTTGTTAAGACAACTTACACAATCAAAAGCTTTTTGCTGAACTTTTGGTTTTTTTACTATTCTATCCGCATATCCTCCGATTAAATGTCGCAAAGAATGGCAACCAAATGTATAACCACCAAGTAAAATCACGTTTAGTACCATGACAAAGGTACCTATTCCTATTCCAAAATCACCCTCGAATGGTTTTCCATTATACCACATAGAAAGCCAGGCATCGTATCCTAATATGAAGATAAAAATTATTGCAAGATATAACATATATCTATGGAGGTTTTGTAATATCAAAGGCATTGAGTTTTCACCCCAATAACTATTTCTTGGTTCACCAACAGAGCAGGCAGGTGGATCAGCCCAGAATGCTTTGTAATAACTTCCCCTGTAGTAATAACACGTTACACGGAATCCTGCAGGAACCCAAAGAATTAGGAAGGCTGGTGAAAAGGGCATCCAGCCAGGCCAAAAAGAGGGTCTCTCGCCAAAAATAGCATGTTCAGTTACACCAAATAATTCTGGTGAATATAATGGTGAAAGGTAACTTGCTCCGTCACCATGATAAAAATAATTCTCTCCTTCAATAGCAGCCCATGTCATGTAAACGACGGCCGTACCTAATCCTAGAAAAACGGCTAACGGTTGTATCCACCAATTATCAGTCCTAGCCGTCGGAAAAATACCACTATCGCCAGGTATATCACAGGCTTTTTCACCATCTAATTCAGCATCAACAGGAGGCATTAATATCCAATAGAAGAAGGTGATTTATACAATTTGGTTAAGACACCAACTATTTTAGGTGGTATAAATCTAGCAATTCAATGAAGTCAACAATAGCATTGGTATTTATGCTACTTAGCGTTTCGTTTATGGGATGCTTAGAACCAGAAGATAAGAGATCAGTAATTCCAGACGAACAATTTGAAAAAACAAGGCTAATAGTTAGTGAAGAAGAATTAGCTCAATTCCCTTATTCTTTGGATCCAATTAGGAATTTTACTGTTGTAAAACCAGATGATTTAAGTACAGAAATAACAAGAAAATGGGCAGTATATGGTACTGAAAATATAGGTTCATCAGATGAGCATAATTATGGAGGTAATTGTTGTGAACATTATATCACTACGGATCAAGATGGTACAATTTATAATTTAGGAGGTGAGTGGCCTTGGTTTAGTCATGACAGAGGTCTTACTTGGGATGAATGGGTTCCTCCCGCATTTAATACAGATTTAGGGTGTGAAGAAGGTCAATTAGATCCAACCTTTGACCCAGGTCTTGGCGAGGGTTCTATCATTCAAGCACCTAATGGTGATATTTTAGCAATGACTTGGTTTCCTTACCCTAGTACGGATGGCGTCGATCAATTTTATGCAATTTTAGGTAAGAAAACTAGTTCTACAGAAATAGAATGGGAATACTGTTGGAACACTTTTGACAAAGAACCATTTTATGATCGTTCATGGCAAGTTCCAGTTGTTGGTCCTATCAACCCACCGCCAGAACTTTCAACCAATTTATGTTCATCTAATTGTCCTTGGGCAAGTATGGTAGTATCTAATTTTTGGAGTTATAATGAGCAAGGTTACCAAATTAGCGTTGATGGTTTGAATTATAGGCCATTAGATATTCCAGATAGTAACTCAAACCAGTGCAATGCAGAGTATGCACGTTGTGGTCAAGATCTTGAATTTGATTTATTTTTTGAGGATTTAGGTCCTGAATGGAATTATATGCAACCCCATCGCGAAATGCGAGCTTCTCCCATACCATCCGGAGGATTATTGTTTCCAAGATGGTTCAGTGATGGAAGTAATTTGTTTTTAGACACTGAATTAACATGGCATAGACATACATTACCTAATGGTAGTTTGTTACCTTCTCGTAGCTTAGTTATTGATAGTTCAGGCGCACTACACAGTGTTTCTTGTAATGCAGCAGATCCTGGAGCTAAGGGATGTGATGGTACATTTACTTTGAATCATCAAGTTAGCTATGATGGAGGATATACTTGGGCGAACCAAACACACCAATGGCCTTTAGCATTATCAGTTTCTGATAATACTTTTGAATGGGATTTCCAATCAGATGGCAATTTAGATTTGGCAGTTATTACAATGAGAGTTCAAACTGAAGTGAATGGAACTTCTAGTGATGTAGATTTAGTTTATCATATACGTGATTACAGGGAAAGTATGGTGGCGGATTCAGTTACTATAATTGGATTAGGAGACTTAGATGCAACTTCAGGGGCAGGTAATGATGTTAGATTTGATTTTTCATCTATGGCAATTTTGCCTGATGGGGGTGTTGTAGTTGCTTATCACGACAGTACGGATCCTAACACAGATCCTATGTTTGCAATAGAATTAGAATTACCAGATACTTACTTTTATTTTATTTAGTATCTATTGTATTTGTAATTTCTTTGGCTCGATTTCTTAGAGTGACCTCAGAAGTACCAACTGCTTTTGCAATTTCTAATTGACTTCTTCTTACTTTATTGTTTTTACATGATATGTACAATGCTGCACCTAATAATGCTGCAGGAGAAATTCCTTGTCTATAATCACTATCTTCTACCCGTTCAATTATTTTCTGCGCATCTGCTTGAACAATATTATTCAATGCTAATTTGTTTGAAAATCGAGGTAGTAAATCTTTGAGACTAGTAAATCCTATTTTTAACTTCAATTTTCTACTTATGAGTTTGTGAAGTCTACTTAATTCATTTCGATTTAAATTACTGGTTTCTGCAATTTCATCTAAAGTTCTTGGTACATTACCCATTCTACATGCAGTGTAGATTGAGGCGGCCGCTACCTTTTCACTACTCCTTCCTCTAACTAAACCTGCTTTTGATGCGCTTGAGAATATTTCTAGCGCAGATTCTTTAATAGAATCATTAACTTTTATTTCATTTGATATTCTCTCAATCTCTTCAGAGGCTAATAAGATACTTCTACTTGCTAAATTTCCGGTTCTAGTTTCTTTTTGCCATTTTAGTATTGTTTTTGAACTAATACCTTCGCTTTCATTTTTTACCGTTTGAGTAGCTTGATCATTAGGATTGTATCTTGTCCATTGAGGACCAGAGTCAAAAATTAAGTCACATTTATGGCATGACATAATGCCATCACCTTCATTCTTAATTTCTTTTGTAGAACACTCAGGACAATTTAATTTCATTTTCTGTAAACCTCTCTTCCCACAAGTTTAGTAATTCTGATTCCTTTCTTTGCAGATATTGTCAAGTAAGGTTCACTAACTGGTCCGAAAATATTAATCACTCTACCAACAAGATTACTTTCTGAATCAAAAACTTTTGTGTTTTTTGCTACTTTGTTTTTGGTTATTACAATTGCTCGATTTTTGGAGTCGAGATGTGCTACTTTTCCTAGACACTCCATACTTCATCTCGTAAAAACTTCTATTTAAAGTTTGTTATTTTACAGTATATTTCCCAGAGTCTTTCCTAATTCTGCAGGATTTTCAGTAACATGTATTCCAGCTCTTTCCATGGCTTTCATTTTTTCACTAGCAGTTCCTTTACCGCCAGATATTATTGCTCCTGCATGTCCCATTCTTTTTCCAGGCGGTGCAGTTTTCCCTGCAACAAATCCTACAACAGGTTTTGAAACATATTCTTTTACATATTCAGATGCTGTTTCTTCAGCATTTCCACCTATTTCTCCAATCATTATAATTGATTTAGTGTCTTTATCATTTTCGAATGCTTCTAGACAATCAATGAAATTAGTTCCATTTACAGGGTCTCCTCCAATTCCAATACAGGTAGACTGACCAAGTCCCTTCTCTGTTACTTGATTTACAGCCTCATATGTTAAGGTTCCAGATCGGGATATAACTCCAACATCCCCTCTTCTGTGTATGTGTCCAGGCATAATACCTACTTTGCTTTCTCCAGGTGTAATTATTCCGGGACAATTAGGACCAATAAGTCGCGTATCTTTTGAACTTATATATTTTTTTACTTTTACCATATCTAATGCAGGAATACCTTCAGTGATAGCTACAACTAACTCTATTCCTGAGTCTGCAGCTTCCATTATTGCATCAGCTGCAAATGGCGGTGGTACGAATATACAGGATACATTAGCCCCAGCATCTACAGCTTCATTCATTGTGTCCCATATAGGTAAATCTAACGTTTCTTGACCTCCTTTTCCAGGGGTCACACCTCCAATTAATTTACTCCCATAGTTCAACATTTGTTCACTATGAAATTGTCCATTTTTTCCAGTTATACCTTGTACAACTATTTTGCTATTAGAATCTAGCCAAATACTCATGCATTTCCTCCGATAGATCTTATAGCTTTTTTTGCGCCATCATCCATGTCGTCCGCGGTGATTAAATCTAAACCAGACTCAGATAACATTTTTTTCCCAAGTTTTACATTTGTTCCCGCAAGTCTAACAATTAGTGGAATTTTCATATCTATTTCTTTTGCAGCTTCTATTATTCCTTCTGCAATAAAATCACATCTCATTATTCCCCCAAAAATATTAACAAAAATGGCTTTTACTTCAGGATCTGAAAGTATAACTTTGAATCCTTCAGTTACCTGTTTTGCATTAGCACCTCCACCAACATCTAAGAAGTTTGCAGGTTCTCCACCATGTAATTTAATTATGTCCATTGTGGCCATTGCTAATCCAGCACCATTAACCATACACCCAATTTCCCCGTCTAATTTTATGTAATTTAGTCCAACTTCATTTGCCCGCGTTTCTAAGGGTTCTTCTTCATTTGTATCTCTTAATTCTTCAATTTCGTTATGCCTAAATAATCCAGAGCTATCAAAATTTATTTTTGCATCTAACGCAATAATTTCATTATCCGTATTAACGACTAAAGGGTTAATTTCAACTATTGAGCAATCTAAATCAACAAATAGTTGGTATAATTTTTTTATAAAACTGATGCAATTCTTAATTTGTTTTCCTTCTAATCCAAGACCAAATGCAATTTCTCTAGCTTGCCAATCACCTATGCCAGTTATAGGATTAGCATAAACCTTCAATATTTTTTCAGGATTTTTATGAGCGACTTCTTCAATTTCAACACCTCCTTCCGTTGACGCCATAATTACAGGTAATTCTTTTTCACGATCTAATATAATTCCTAAGTATAGTTCTCTAGAAATATTACATCCTTCTTCTACATATATTTTTCTAACTTCTACACCTTCGCTTGTAGTTTGAGGAGTGACTAAATTCTTTCCTATTAAATTACTTGCAGCTTCAAATACTTCATCAGCTGAACGACAAAGAACAATACCTCCTCCTTTACCCCTACCTCCAGCATGAACCTGGGCTTTAACAACCCAAATTTTCCCTCCTAAATCTTTGCAAGCTTTTGCAGCTTCATCAGGATTTGAGGCAATAACGCCATTTAATGTCTTTACTCCATATTGCCTAAAGAGGTCTTTTGCTTGGTATTCATGTATATTCATGTATTATTGCAGATAGATTGGGGTTTAATATGCTAAGTTCAGGTGTAGTTATGTAAAGATTTAAATAGAACACAATCTGGCGCCAAAAGCAGGTTAGCACATGGCAAAGAAAAACCCAGCACATATGTTTAGAGGCAAGAAAAAAGCCTATACTCGTAAGAAGTACATAGGAGGAGTTCCAGCTAGCCGTATAACTCAGTTTGATGTTGGAGCAACTAAAACAGATTTTGCAGTTAATGTTACATTATCTGCAGAGGAAGAATGTTTAGTAAGACATAATGCTCTAGAATCTGCTAGAGTTACAGCTAATAGATACATTCAAACTCATGCAGGACGTGAGGGTTATCATTTGAAGATAAGAATATACCCTCATCATGTTTTAAGACATAACAAAATTGCACAGGGGGCAGGAGCTGACCGTGTATCAATGGGAATGCGTAAATCCTTTGGAAGAACTGTTGGAACAGCGGCAAGAGTTAAATCCGGTCAAAAATTAATTACTTTGAGTACATCCAAAGAATTTCTTCTTGAAGCTAAAGAGGCTTTGAGAAAGTCATCACATAAACTTCCAACACCTTGTACGATTAAGGTGAATCAATAATAGATGGCTGAAGTCGTTAAAAAATTAGGTTTACCACAACAGGATGGTTTTCTTTATTTTGTTGAAGAGGATGGCACTGTTTGGAAGCATCAAGGTGGTCAGAAAACAATTATTTCAAAATCTAATATAAAAAGGGAAGAAGGTTATTTGTATTTTATTGATCTTAATGGTGATTTAGCAAAAAAAATTAATCCTCAACAAAGAGATGCTGAGACTAATAAACTATACAAACCAGGAACACAAGTTGAAAAGAATTAATTAATAATAATTTACCAAAATTTCCACCATGGTTTCTGATTCGGAAGCGTTCGTTCTTTCATTTTTGTTGCATATCCTCCATCACCTTCAGATAATCCTTTGATTATTGCTACATCCATGCTTCTGTAAGCTATTTTCCCTGCAGGACTCATTTCTTTCAAAAGAGTTAAGGTGTTACTTGTCAGTTCTTTTAGCATTTGAAATCTTTCTTTATCAAAATCTATTTCCCCAGATGCAGATACATCTTCACCTACTGCATTGGAAATTAAAGAAGATAAATCTATTTCTCCATCGTTTTCTTTTTCTCTAAACCAGAGAGCAAATCCAGCTAAGAAGCTTATTTCATTGCAGATCCATTCATTTACGGTTCTTGATTCCAAATCTCTTGCTACAATTTCATCCTGAGACCAATATTTCATCATATGTTTTTCTAATCTCCCTTCAATTGTTTTTGTAAGATCTTTGGCTTCTTTTTCTCTTAGTTTTACTTTTTCAATTATATTAATTGGAATCCAATTGTAGTTACAATATATCTTTAGTTCTTTGTTCGTTTCTTTACAAAAAAAGACTTCTGAATTTGGCAGCGAAATTAATTCAGCAATTTGTTCAACTTTTAATTTCGATCGTTCTTTTGCCTCTTCAATTGTGAATTTACCTCCGATAATTGATAGAAATAATTTGGCTAAATCTCCTGAGCCAGGATCCTTCAGATAATCACCTTGCTTCCACTAGGTTTATTATTGAAAAAATCATTCAATGAATCTAAATTTGTTATCCATGTATCTCCATATTCTGCCATTTCAATTCCGCATTCAATTTTACCGATTAATCCTCCTGTAACATCAGCAATATTTTCATTATCTTTTTGATTTTTGAGTATTTTTATAGTTTCTTGATTAACAATAGGAATAATTTTTGAATTTGGATTATCTGGATTTCCATCAAATACTCCGGGGTAATCCATAACAAATATAGAGTAAGATGGTTTGTAATATTCAGCTAATTTCATCATTAAAATATCCCCACTAAGTATGCTTATTCCTTGGAGTTTGTCATCAGTTACATCCCCAAAAGTAACAGGAACCTTATTTTCAGACAAGGCTTTGCTAAATAGGTTATATGGGAAATCCACAATTTCTTTTGGTCCATTTGTAGTCATTGAAGATGAGGGAACAATTTTTTTGGTTTTCATTCCGACTTTATGTAGAGAATTACAAAATATTCTATTTAGTTCACGAACCTGTTCTCTAGTTTCTTTTATTGCATTTTTTTGGGCAATGTCATCATTTAATCCTTTTGCAATATTAAATTTTTTAGCAATAGGATGTCCAAATGATCCCGCACCATGTACAATAATTAAATCATATTTTGATTGGTTCAGGATATTACTAATGGATTCTAAATTGTTATTGTTTATTTTGGGAGTATCACTTGATTTATCAGTTATTAATGAACCTCCGAATTTAATAATGATAAGTTCTTTTTCCATATATCCTCTAATGTCTATAGCTGGGCAGTCTAAAAGATGCGGTGTCCTGCTAAATAGTCAGTTCTTTGGGACTATGTGCAGAATAAAATAACACTTGCTCTCATTGGAGCTTTATGTTACAATATAACCCAAGGTCTTGCTTTTACTATAGTTCGATTGCAAGCTAATACTTTAGGCGATTTTAGAACATTGGGTTTAGTCGTTGGTCTTCCAAATTTTGCATTAGTCGCAGGGTCAACTTTTTGGGGTATTGTTGCAGATAAATGGAAGAATCGGAGAGAGGTAGTTGTTCTCTGTGCAATTATTTCAGCTCTTTTGTATTTACCCTTACCTTGGGCAAATCCAGTCAATTTGATAATTTTGAGAACAATTCAATCGTTTTTCTTGGGGGGTATGGTTCAGATAGCTACTCTTTTTTCCGAACTAAATCCAAAGGCACGAGCTACCTTAATGGGTAGGTTAGAATCTGCATTGGGTCTTGGGTGGGGTTCTGGAGCATTTTTTGGAGGAATCTTGATAATATCAACAGATTATGGTTTGGCTGCACCTTCAGTTATTTTATCCTTCTTTTTGACGGCATCTATAGGTGTTTTTGCAGTAGTTGGATATATGGGTATAACTGAGCGTTCAGTTGTAAGAGAAAATCAAGAGTTAGAATTCCAACCGTACTTTTGGAAGTTAGCACGTTTGTTCATAACAACTTTCTTTCTTTTTATGGGATATATGTTCTTTCTAAGTTTTTCGCCAGTATATCTTACAGAGATTGCAGGTTCTAGTTTCGGTATGGGGATAATCGTGTTGCTTAGTGGTATAATACATGCAATAGTAGCACCTTATGCAGGAAAGCTGGTCGATAAATATCCTAGAGAATTAACAATCAGAGTAGCTTGTGGTTTAGTTTTCTTATCTATGGTTACATATTCTATAACTCAGAATGTGTATTTGGTGACTCTAGCTTTTGTATTACCAATATACATGACTTATTTCCTGGGTGCTCGTTCAATAGTTGCAGATACAGTCCCATACCAATTAAGAGCTCGAACTATGGGCTTATTATCTTCTTTTAGTCTTTTAGGTAGTGGAGTTGGTAGCATTTTTGTGGGGGAGTTACTTCTTCATTTTGATTATCAAAGTGTTTTTCGAATTGGAGCATTTATTTCTATAGTTGCCTTATTAACCGGCTGGAAAAAAATCTAATTTTCATTTATTACAATGCCTTTTCTGGTAAGATAGTTTAAGACGAAAGTATAAATCTCCTCATTTTGACCTAAAACTTCAGGGCATTGTATACCTTTTTTATCAATTCTATTGTTAATAAGAAGTTCAGCAAAAGCACAGGCAGTTAATCCGGTAGTCCTTGACATACTGCTCCACCCATTTTTTCTTTCATCGTATATTGTATAACTTATTTCTTTTCCATCCTTAGTCTTAGCCAGAATAATCATAAATGTGAATTCATCTTCATCCTCTAGTTTCCATTGACTGAATAAGTCTGCGCAGGTTTTTTCTTTCATTGTAATTTTATTATTATTATTATGCTCAATAATCTCATTTGTGAAAGCTCCTTCTTTAATCAATTTTTTTATCAAATCAGCATGTCCAGGATATCTAATTGTATATTCCCCTAGATTTGGAATATTTGCTATTTTTTCATCCGAGTTCAACAGTGTTCTTAGGCCATCAGTTAGAAATGCTTCTAATTCACCAATGTCTTCAACTTCAAATTTCCTAATATCAGATAGAGCTTTTTTCGTTACAATTTCACCATTTATTCTAGCTCTTGCCGGACGTGTATACTCTTCAATAACATCTATTGGAGAGAAAGGTGCTCGATAATTCCAGGGAGGGTTCTTCTCTTTTGGTAATCCTCCAACCATAATTTCTATTTCTTTAATTTTATTCTTTGAAATTATGTTTCCAACGATTAGGTTACTCAAACCAGGTGCAACCCCAGCATCAGGTATTATTGTACAATTCATTTTTTTATTCAAGGTTAAACAGTCTTCAGGCATAAATGAGATGTCAACACAAGATAATTGTAATTCTATCAGAGTTTCTAACATTTGAAATCCCATAAATCCAGGCAGACAATTAACAGATAAGTTGTATTTTAGCAATTCTTTCTTAAAATCAGTAGTAGTTACATCTTTAACAATAGTATTTACATTTCTCAAATCTAGTTCATGATTATCAAATACAGTAACTTCATAATTCTTTGATAATTCAGTTGCAATAAGGGAGCCAACCATACCGCCCCCTAAGACAGCTATCTTCATATTCGATTAGTCACTCAATTTCTTTCTTGAAACACGTACACTTTTTGGAGTCACGACAATCCATTTTTGACTTACACCTACTAAATCTCCATCTATGTCTGCTACAGCCCTTTCTAATTCAGCTAAAATTTTGTGCAGGGTTTCCTGATCAGATGTTAATGGCGTGAAATCAATAAGAATTGCATTTCCATCATGCAATTCTGTAGTTATCTGGTTAACTTGTTCAGGTTTGCTTAGTAGCATAGTATGGACCAGCATAGACGCTTTACCGCCATAATCCTCCGCATTATCGGCACTCCAATTTCTTAAATCAAAAAATTGCTCAGTAGGTATTCTTCTAAGCTGTGTTGGATTAGATGCCATGTTTGAATATTTAGTTGTGGTTAATTAGGCTTCCGACGCATAAACAATGAGATAACTACAATAGATAGGATGGTTATTGGCAAATTTGGTGAAGGTATTATTCCAGTTTTCTTTTCAGATTTAAAACTAGCTGAAACAGACAGGTTATTATTGTCTATAATAATTTCTCCATCAGGCACGTATGCTATAACTTCAAAATGTCGTAATCCAGTTATCGATAACCACTCAAAGTTAAAAACCTGAGATTCGTCAGGTTTTATATTATAAGACCAAGTATTAACAATATCTCCTTCGATCAGTAAATCTACAGACCCAATAGCTTCTTGTCCATTATACACACTTGTTTGATAGGTTTCGTTATAATTTGTAAGAATGAATTCAATATTCTGTATTTTACCTGTTTCTTTTTTGCCTTTGACTTCTATAGATTCAACGTAAATATCAACCCAACCTAATACCTCTACATTACTAATATTTGTTCTGTAATTACCAATTTCATCAGTTAACTGGTATTCTAGAACCATGGTTCCAGTATATTCTACTTCAAATATAATATTGAAATTAGCCCCTTGGTCTTCGTATAACAAAACAGCTCTTTCAGTTCCTTCTATATCGTAAACTGTTATTTTTAGAGTGTCTATAACAGCTTCACTTTCTTCATCATATGCATTCAGATAGATTTCAAAATCTTCACCATATCTTGGGTTTTCAGGAAAGGTATTCATTATTCCCCAAGGTTTGTAATCTGCGTAAAATTCTATTTCATGATAACTTTTCCCTACAGGGTCTTGAAATACAGTAAGATTAATTATATGAGTCCCACCAGTTCCTATAAGGGTGGTAATAATTTCATCAGTTCCTGCAAGTTCCTCACCGTTTAATGACCATTTGTAGTTTAATTCAAGTTCAGTTTCATCTAGTGATTTAGATCCGTTCCAGGAACCGCTTGACTCTGTAGAATCAAAAGTAAGCCATTGTCCTTCATTGATAGTTTCGTTAAATTCAAAATGAGCATACGGATTGTCATAGACAAATATAGTCATTGAGAAGTTCTCAGTCCATAAATTAGTTTCAACATCTCTTCCTGCTACTTTTAGTATATATTCACCTTGTACCCAATCAGACCATTTTGGTTCTAAAAAGTCATAAGTGTTCGTATCATTCAGTAAAATTTCGGTGTTTACTATTCCTAAACTTTTCACATCCCACATATACAAGTTAAATTCACCATTTTCAGAAATTGTTTTTAGATTTACATTACCACTTCTTGCTAATTCGATTAACTCCTCCCAATTTTCAATAGTTAAACTTGGTACAAATTCAGGAATAATTGTAAAGGTATCAGTTGTTTCACCACCTCTAATATCTACAGTCCTTAATTCTAATGTGGTTTCTTCTACAAAATTAATTTCAATAACTTCACCAGTTAAATCTTCACCATTGATATTCCAGAAGAATTGAAGTTCATCACCTTCATTGTCAAAGGTAACAGTACCATCTATCTCAATAATTCTATTAGAGGGTACTTTCCAATTATTATTGCCCAAGTTAATCCCATCAGGAATTCTAATATTTGGGGTAGGTGGTGCATTATCTATCTCAATCGAAAGGGTACTTGAATTTGTACCATCCTGATCATCCGTAACTGAAAGTGTGACGTAATATATTCCAGGTAAGTCAAATTGGTGGTCAGGGTTTTGCATATCCGAAGTAATTCCATCACCAAAGTCCCAGTTCCATTGTTCAATTTCCCCATCATCATCATAAGACAAATCCGTAAATCCAAATATTACCAGTGTATTCCCGCTATCGGGGCTCATTCCAAAATTTACAATAGGTAATTTATTTCTGACTTCAATAGTATAGTATATTGTGGTGATATCATTTAGATCATCTATTATTTTTAATGAAACATTATAAAATCCTGAATTTTTGTATTCATGTTCAGCTGAAGCTTGATTTGATGTATATCCATCATCAAAATTCCAGTAAAAGAATTCAACATTTCCATCAATATCATAAGAAGCCGAGGCGTCAAATGTTATTGTTTCGCCAAGCATAATTGTTAATTTAGATATTTCTACAACAGCAATTGGAGGTTTATTGATAAAAATACTGAGTATCATAGAGTCACAGAGATCATTGTTATCACAAACAGTTAGTTTTACTTCATATGTCCCATTTTGTGTAAAAATATGTGTTGGATTATCTGTGTAAGCAAAGTCTCCATCACCAAAATCCCAGGTATAACTGACAATGTTCCCGTCCTCGTCCCATGATTCATTACCATAAAATTGAAGTTCTAAACCTTCAGCTATAACAGCTTCATCGGCATCAGCTACAGCATGTGGTTTTGATAAAAAACTAACATCAATGATAATATTGTCTCCATCTGTTTCTATATTTTCAATTTTCCAACCTGATTCTGTTTCGTTATATGCCAGTGAATTAGGATATGTGTCTTTTGAGAATATTCCAGAAGTGTATGGGTCTCCACTATCTCCATAATTTGTTTTCGAGTCAAGATCATCATCCCCATCTGCTTCCTCTAAATCAACGCCTTTGTGCTCTTCATCATTATTTACACTATTCGAATTCCACTTCGAATTAAGAATGTCTTCATCGATATGCCAGATTAACAATCCTTCGCTAGGCAAGTAAGCATCATATTTTATTTTTTGCCGATTTTCTAGTAAGTAATATTCCTTAGAATTTGACCAATTCCCAGGTATAGGTAGAAGATATACATCACCATCATTTTCAATTGGTCTTAACTCTAGATTATTAATATCATCTGTGATTACAATTGGTTCTATCCATCCAAGCCAGTATCTTGACCAAGCACTCATGTAGACTGGTGTTTCACCATTATTTCCCCATGATCCTGAGGCCATGATACCCCAGTCTCCAATACCTGCTGAGGACCCATCTGTATCATACAAATCCGGTAATCCTAATTCGTGTCCGAATTCATGACACCATACTCCTAAGGGGTTATTTTCACCAACTATTGTTTCATATTCAGGTGCTTGGGTAATTTCTTTTATTACAAATCCACCATCATCGGTTCCAATATTTGCACTTGGCCAGTGTATTGACCAAACATCGTCGCTATTTCCACTTGACTCTTCACCAGGTCCGGAATGAATAACCATTACGGCGTCATAATTTCTATAATCAATATCATCATCAGCAATTTCTACACTGTCCCTTACAAATTCTAAATTTTCATCACCATAATCAGCAGCATCTCCATCTAGTGTGTATGGTCCATAGATATCACCTTGAATATTTAATTGGCTTCTTGATACCTCATCAAAATATTCCCACATAGAATTTGTTTCTCCAAAAGCTAAATCCTCAAAATAGTCTTGATCATGTTCGGTTTGATATTCTTGATCTTCAAATTCAGATAGAATAAATGCCACTTCAATAGTTCCCGTAGTGGGTGAAGCCTCACTAGTTTGCAAGAATAAAACACTGAGGCACAATATACCAGCAAGAATTAGTAGTGTTCTACTCATAAATTCTCATATTCGTCAACCGATATTAAACTTCAGCCAGATACAAAAGCAAGAGGGTCTGATAGAATATTATCTCTAGCCGCATGTGTAATTTTGACAGGTTTTTCACCGAAGAAGACTTCGTTATTATTCCTCATCGTTTCAAGAGTGCCAACACCCATAGCAAAATTGACTGCAGCTCCTGCCCTAAATCCAGCATATTCATCAGGAATTGCATTGAGATAAGCTTTGACAGGTTCTATATGTTGGCAGGCATTATCCAACATTGCATCTAGTATTTTCATGGTTTTTCCTTCATGTTCTTCTAATAAAAGATCAGGAGGCGTTAAATCATATTTTTCAAATAAGAAAGCTGGCCAGAATATTTTCTCATTATCTAAAATATCCTCGCGAAAGTCTCGAATAATATTAACTTTTTGTAAGAAGAGTCCAAAGTCTCTCTCATTTTCTATTAATATTTGTGATTCTTCTTCTGAAAGATTTTTTGATCGTGTTCTTATTAATTCAGTCAGGAATCCAGATGGAGTACCTGCTACATAGTAACAATATTCATTCAAGTCTTCAAAAGAATAGACTTCTTGTTTCAAAAATTTTTGCATTCCAAAGTTCATTTCTTTTAACCATCTTACCATACACTCCTTTGTTTTTTCATCAAAGCTATCATGCACAGTTAGTACCCTTTCCATATTCTTAACTAAATCACGGTATTGAGGATTAGCTACCATTTCGTCTGCAGAAGATACTAATTCCTTGGCTTTTTCCTTTGCAGAGAGACTACTTGGACTTTCTAGAACTTCCATTAACATGTTCATAGAATGTATTCTTTCTTCTAAACTAATTTCTCTTCTTCCTATATCATCTTCAAAGGTATCGAGGATTCGAGCTTCTAGATATCCGACCATAATTGGAGCTAAAATATTTTCTTCTACTAAGGGAATAGTCAAGGCAAAAGAACGAGATACAGACTGAAGAGCACCTTTACAATAATCCATGCTCTCTTGGAGTACTTCTCCAGTTTTGCTTTTGACGGCTCCGTACAGGGATGGCATATTTATCTCGTATTCGGACTACGTAAATTGACGAAGTATATTTAAAAGTAGCTTT
>Ga0208639_1000475_pt1 | contig 30236 bp, 26 predicted proteins | sample ETNtaG_33_FD_185772 | JGI IMG/M metagenome (GOLD analysis project Ga0208639, IMG submission 185772) | Marine microbial and viral communities from oxygen minimum zone, Eastern Pacific Ocean - ETNP201310SV76 (SPAdes) (version 2) | ecosystem: Environmental > Aquatic > Marine > Oceanic ...
GTGACTCTTGGATTTGGTGGCCTTGTTGATGGGTATTGGTGCTACCATCAAACATGTGATACATTAGAAGAAATGGAGGAGTGGATGGATACTATGGGCAAAGATTACGGTGAAGAAAATACTGGAGTAACTAATCTTTGCAATAGTCTAGATTTGATTACTTGGTGGGCTGTTTATTCATTTTTCCACTTAGATGAGCAGCCTATTCCAAACGCAATTGAATGAAATATCAAATGCCAGCGATTGATTCCATTGTTTCAATTGCTAAACCATTGAATAAAGTAAATACTAATCCTAATGTAATTACTAAGAATAACCAAAATATTGGTTCAGACCAATTCTTCACTTTAGCACCATCAAGTGGGCCGAAAGGCAACATGTTAAATGCGCCTAATATTGCATTACCCCACATCCATAGTTCAACTATTTCTGCCAAAATTGAATGAAATAATACGCTTAATAACAAGCCACCACCAATCATCCCAATGAAAAATAACACGATATTAGATATTGGGCCGGCGATTGAAATAATGCCATTTTCTTTACGACTTACTCGGCCAGCAACCATGACTGCCCCTGGCGCCATAAACAAAAAACCGATGATAAATGCAATCAGAATTCCATTTTTCAGTCCGTTGTAATCTGCCCTAAATTCTGCCCAACAACCATAATGGCGCGCAACAAATTTGTGTGCTAATTCATGGATAATAAATGCTGGACCAAAGGCAATTGATGCTAAAATAAAATAAAATGGGATTGTGAAAAGAAGCGCTGGGCCAAGTTGTAACATCCCACCAAGTAAACCTCCATTAAATACAAATGAAAGACCTAATGAAAAGGCAGTCAATGATATAGCAAGATCCTTCAATTCCTTCTGTGAAAAATGAAAGAAACTACCTTCATGTTTAATCACATTTGTTTGAGGGACTTGGAAAAAACCCCTCAAAAATGGCTCAAAGGGATTATTTTGTCCTGGTTGAATTACTACTCTTATTCTTTGAGAGTTATCTGTTGAAGCACGTGTTTTTCTATCCAACCTATCAAATGGGTCGTCTTCAAGACCGCCACGCCCTGAGTCTCGCGCCATGGTATTGCGATATGTTCGGTTACTTTGAGGGTTCGCAAGCCGGGAGGATTGAAAGAGGGGTAGTGATTGGTGAAGTTGATGGCCGGTATTAGGAAGGCTATGCTCGAAATGGGGGTAGCCACTTGTTGCATGCTTTGTGATGCACCTGATACACCTGGTTCCGCGCGCTGTAGGGGATGCATTGATGGGCACAAAAATATGAGGGAGCGGGTTTCCCAGCTTCCTCCTGAATCATTAGCTAGGCAGTGGTCAAAAGAATTGTTGCAAATGTTAGCAAGGCCTAATTCATATGAGCATGATGAAGCCCATGGGGAATGGATGACTGTATATGCGCAATTATTACATGGACAAAAAAGCAAATCAAAAACCATTACACAATCAGATATTGAAGATGCTTTTGCCGCCGCTAGAGAGAAGAATAAAGTTAATCCTCTTAGAGATATAGCAAACCAGAGTAAATGGAAAGATGCTGGACCTACAGAAGATGAATTGCGACGGCTTTCAGCAGAATTACCAGATAACTTAGAAGATGTGTCTGGAATAAGGACGGTCCCTAGTAAAGAAATTGCGAAAATCGATCGTTCAGAGCGTCCTGGTGAGGACCATGAGTTAGTTGCTAGGGTTCAAGCAAGTGCTTCATCTCAAGATGCTCCTGATGAACTTCAGGACATTATAATAGATCTTGAAGTTGGAGAAAAACGTGCTAAAAGAAAAGAATGGTCGGATATTGTTGAAGATATTGATGATTTAATCGATAGTGATTGAGTTAAAAGTTAGATTGGACATATTTCACTGCGTTATGGAATATTATCATACCTTCACCCTCACCATGTTCCTCAATTTCACGTGTCCAAGTAGCCCCCAGCCATGTTGAATGATTTGCTTCTGGATGGGGCATTAAACCGAATACTAAGCCCGTAGGATCGCACACGCCAGCAATATTGCGAACTGATGCATTGGGGCATAATGGGTAAGGTAGGGGGCTGTCTGATGCGCTTGGATAATTGTCATTCGAGTCAACATAACGGCAAACCAATTGGCCATTTTGTGAATATGAATCTAATACATTCTCAGCAGGAACTACGAATTTGCCTTCACCATGTCTAACAGGGGTCCTCATTCTCTTGATTCCTTTAGTCCAAATACATGGTGAATCTGGATTAAATTCCAAGGTAACCCAACGATCCTCGTAGTGCCCTGAATCATTGAGAGTCAAGGATGCTGTCTGTTCCATACTTACCTCATCGTCCCCTGGTAGTAAACCCATTTTGACTAATACTTGGAACCCATTACAAATACCAATAACTGGTTTTCCATCTTTGACAAATTGTCTAACTTGATCACGGATTCCAAATCGTAGCCTGTTACCAAGTAATCTACCACTACCAAGATGGTCCCCGAAAGAAAAACCACCGGGTACTGCCATTATGTGGTAATTATCTAAATTATCATCTCCATTGACAAGAGAATTGACATGAACGCGGTGTGCCTTAGCGCCTGCCATTTCAAACACTGCCATCGTTTCAATATCACAATTGATTCCAAAACCGGTAAGGACTGCTACTTGGGGAATTTCAACCATCACTGACTACCCCCATTCAAAGTTGATTGCCACGAGTCTTTTAGAGCGCTCATACTTGCTTCAAGTAACACATCATTTCCATTTGATATCTGGATTTCATCAGTAGTTCCAACTACACCTAATTGGGTGAATTTATGCCCTGCCATAGACTCTTCGAAGTTTTCTGAGTTATCTGGTTTAACACTCACTAAGATTCGTCCTAAACTTTCACCAAATAATGCTCCCCATTGGTCAAGTTCATCACTAGATGATATTCCGCTAATATCTATGAACGCACCCACATCAGCACCAAAACAAGCTTCTGCAAATGCTGATGCTAACCCGCCATCACTACAATCATGGGCGCTGGCCACTAATTTATCACGCATTGCTGAAGTAAGTGAGCGATACATTGCCAAGTTACGCTGAGCGTCTATTTGTGGTACTTTACCACCAATCCCACCACCGGATTCATCTTGCATCATAGAGACTAATTCACTAGCACCTAACTCTTGATGGGTTTCACCTAGCAAGTAAATTAAATCGCCACTTTCTTTGAAATCACTTGAGACTGCTTTAGTGACATCCTCGTGATTACCCATCAATGTAAAGAGAAGTGTGGGTGGGACACTGATTTTCTTACCATCTAAAATTGCGTCATTTTTCATTGAATCTTTACCACTAATACAAGGTAATTGATAAATTCTGCAAATTTCATCTAATGCCCTATTGGCACGAACTAATTGGGCTAATTTGTAACGGCCATCGGGAGTTTTCTTTGATTCAATGGAATCGGGCCAACAGAAATTATCCAATCCTGCCATTCTATCAAGATCCACACCAACACATACGGCATTACGAACCGCTTCATCGATACAACCCGCCACCATAGCATATGTGTCTATATCTGAATAACGTGGGATAATACCACAAGAAATCACAGCCCCTTGAGTTTCCCCATGTATGGGGGCGATAACTGCTGCATCACCAGGGGCATCGTGATTAACGCCACAAAACGGTTTGATTACAGATTGTGCAATTACTTCGTGATCGTATGAGCGAACCCACCATTCTTTACTAGCAATGTTTGGTCTAGCAAGTAATCGTGAAAGTATTTCTCCCATCTCTTGAGGATTAACTTCTGGATATGTTGGCTCTTCATGTTGGGGTGGCGTCCATTCACTCTCCAAATTTAATTGGGGTACGCCATCGTGAAGAAATTCAATTGGTAAAAGGGCCACTGTGCGCTCACCGTGTTTGATATGAAAACCACCAGAATCAGTAAATGTCCCTACTGCCGTAGCCTCAACCTCGTGGAGGTTCGCCAATTTCTCAAACTCTTCACAATCTTTTGGATCTACTCCAACAGTCATTCTTTCCTGAGATTCAGACACTAATATTTCCCACGATGAAAGGCCTGCTTGTTTCAATGGAACTACGGAAAGGTCGACTAAAGCACCGCCTGTCAATTCAGCCATTTCACCAATACTGCTTGAAAGACCACCAGCGCCATTGTCGGTTATGACTTGTATCAATCCATCATCACGCGCTTGTAATAACATATCAACCATTTTCTTTTGAGTAATCGGGTCACCAATTTGAACTGCGGATGATGGAGAATCTTCAGTTAATTCAAGACTGGAAAATGTAGCCCCGTGGATACCATCACTTCCAACTCTTCCACCAACCATGTAAATGATATCACCTGGACTTGGTGTTTTGATGTGACTTTCTCTACCGTCTGGAAGATGGCGTGGCATAATTCCTACTGTCCCACAATAAACAAGGGGTTTACCAAGATATCTTTCGTCGAAAACAATGGCGCCATTGACTGTAGGGATGCCTGACTCATTACCCCCAGACCTAACACCAGCATGGACGCCACGGAATACTCTAGAAGGGTGGAACAAACCTTGTGGGATATCGCCGGCATAATCGGGGGGGCCGAAACAAAATACATCTGTATTAGCAATTGGTCTAGCACCAAGGCCCGTCCCCAATATGTCACGATTAACGCCAACAATACCAGTCATCGCCCCACCAAATGGATCTAAAGCACTAGGTGAATTATGTGTCTCCGCCTTAATACAAAGACTCCATTCAGAATTCCATTCAATTACTCCGGAATTGTCATGGAATAAACTTAGTAACCAATCCACTTTTTCTGCTATGTCAAAAGTTGGTTGCATAATATGTGTCTTAAATAATGAATTAATTTCTGAATCTTCGCCGGTTTCATTATCAATATGGTGAATTTTAGCTGAGAATATCTTGTGTTTACAGTGTTCGGACCATGTTTGTGCTAAACATTCCAATTCTACATCTGTAGGAGCTGATGGGGAAAGTCCCTCTTGCTCCCTTGCAGTTCGTACATTGGGATCTCGATAGTGGGATTGAATTGCTTTCATTTCATTTAGATTAAGTGCGAGTAAACTAGTTTCACTAATATTGATGAGTTTTTCATCATCTACTTCTAAATTAATTATTGTAGGTGCTTCAAAAATATTGGGCGGCCGCTCTGGGAAATTAAGGGATGGCCATTTTGCCGCCATGCAATTTTTCTTATCAGAAATAGCGGCCCTTTCAATCATTGAATTATGTAATTGATCTGCTAGCCAAGATGGCTCGATATCTGCAGATAAACCATGAAATGTGTAAGTCATAGTAGTTGATACAAAGGCATCTCTTCCTTGTTCTGGAAAAAGAGTTCGTAGACCATCTAAACCTGCTTGAGCAGCATTATCTGTAACTCCTGGTTTGAAGCCAATTTGAATAACTACATCTGGTTTTTCTGAAAAAATATCTGAATTGTCAAGTAATTGATTATTTATCGAGCCATGCTCAATTACTGGATCGCAAAAAAGATCGCTAACCATTTGTTGTTGTTGATTATTATCTAAATTCGCTTTTACTAAATATCCTATAATTGAGCGAACTTCACTTACAACAATTCCATGATCATTTTCAAGTTGACGACGTATTGAATCACCTCTTGTATCCCTCAAACCTTCAAGTGATTTGGGGGTAACTTCGACTCTATGGAGTGGTAACTCAGACACAGCGGGCCCTCCTTCTACTGCGTCCGTCTTACAGGACGTCCATCAATGAAGCGGATGAAGGGTGTGTGATGAAATTGGATATCAAAGCATTTTTTGCAAATAATGACCAGTATAGGATATTTTGCTTTTTGCTATTTTTTCAGGTGCGCCTGTGGCAATTATTTTTCCACCACCATCGCCACCTTCAGGGCCCAAATCAATAACCCAATCAGCACTTTTTATTACATCTAAATGATGTTCTACAATAATTATAGTATGTCCATTAGAACGTATTCTCATCAATACATCAATCAATTGTTGTATGTCTGAAAGTGCAAGTCCAGTTGTTGGCTCATCGAGAATGTAAATTGTATGTCGGGTTGCTGGACGATGTAATTGAGTTGCTAATTTCACCCTCTGCGCCTCTCCTCCTGAAAGCGTAGTTGCTGGTTGCCCTAAGCGAATATATCCCAAACCAACATCATTGAGAGTGTTAAGAATGCGACTTAATTTTCTATGATTAGTGAAAAAATCACATGCTTCATTTACAGTCATATTGAGAACATCATGGATATTTTTTCCTTTCCAAGTGATATCTAATGTCTCCCTAGTGTATCGTGAACCTGAACATATTTCACAAGTAACCCAAACATCTGCTAGAAAATGCATTTCCATTTTTACTGAACCTGCACCTGAACAAGCTTCACAGCGCCCACCTCTAATATTAAATGAGAATTGACCCGGTTTGTAACCTCGTTCTCTAGATAACGGCGCTTCAGCGAATAATTTTCTTATTTCATCAAAGGCCTTAGTATAAGTTACACAATTAGAACGAGGTGTTCTACCAATGGGAGATTGATCAATAACTATTGCTTTGTCAATATCATTAATTCCAACTATTTTTTCATGTGGCCCTGGAGCAGAATCACTGCCATGTAATTCTCTTAGCAAATATGGAGCTAATATGTCTGAAACAAGAGATGATTTGCCTGAACCAGAAACACCTGTTACTGCAATCATACATCCTAATGGAAATTTTACATCAATATTCTGTAAATTATTTGCCTTCGCACCCATTACTTCCAACCAATTACCATTTGGCTTTACTCTATTTTCTGGAATGGATATTTCTTCCCTGCCCGACAAATAAGCAGCTGTAACACTCTCTTTATTTTCTATTAATTCATCATATGAGCCGCTGACAAGAAGTTTACCGCCGTGGCGGCCAGCCCCGGGACCCAAGTCAATTAGCCAATCTGCTTGTCGAAGTGTTTCTTCATCATGTTCAATCACTAACAAAGTATTACCAATTTCACATAATTCACGAAGTGTAGACAACAAACGAAGGTTATCTCTTGCATGTAAACCGATGCTAGGTTCATCAAGAACATAAGTCACCCCAGTTAACCTAGTTCCAATTTGAGAGGCTAGTCTTATTCTCTGACTTTCTCCACCTGAAAGTGTATTTGATCTACGATCTAAAGTAAGATAATCTAAACCAACCAATGCTAGGAATCTAATTCTAGATTCAATTTCCTTCAGTACTTCTCGTGCAATAAATAAATCTCTTTCATCAAGTTTACCGACGTTCTTAACTATCCCACCTTTTGGTGGATTTCGATTCAATTTTTGCCAGGTTTCTTCATCTAAATTACCCAAACGCCATTTTTGTAAAATCAATAATGCTTCAAGGACTGTTGCACTAGATAATTGTGGTAATGAAAGACCCCCAATTGTGACTGAACGAACTGCTTTGTTCAATTTTTGACCATTGCAATTTACACATGGTTGATCTACCATATATGATTGTAAACGACTACGGTTACGTTCACTATCTGTTTCACGATAAGTTCTCATGAGTTTGTTAAACACCCCTTCCCATGGTTTTGTCATTTGATAAACTGAACCTTTTTCACTATTAAATTGAAAATATATTGAGGTGGAACCTGAGCCATATAGAAGGATATCTTGGGCGTCTTCATCTAATTCAGAAAATGGAATATTTGTTAATTTATTGTAATGTTCAAGCACTTGACACATTCTCTTCCTATGGAAACCTGACATCATAGAAGATTGGAAAGGTCTGATGCAACCTTCCTCAATTGAGCGCGATGTATCAATCACAAGGTCATAAGAAAATGATCTGTTAACACCTAATCCTTGACAATCAGGACAGGCCCCAAGTGGATTATTAAATGAAAATATTCTTGGGGACATTTCGGGCATAAATGAACCATGGGTTGGGCATGCGAATTCCTCACTATATGGGATAATTGTTCCTTCTTTTGTATTTGAAGAAATTGAACCTTCAGAAATTGCTTCGAATTTTTTTGGGTGAGATGTACTTTCACAAGCAACAGTGCCACCACCCAATCTTAATCCTGCTTCAATGGCTTCAGTAAGTCTTTGACGATTGCTTTTAGTTAATTTAATTCTATCAATTCTGACATCGATGTCATGACGTAAATTCTTCTCAAGTGTGGGTGGATCTTCGAAATCAACTTCACGCCCGTTTACTTTTCCATGCAAATATCCTTGTTCAACAAGTTGTCTAAATAAATCAGCATGAGTGCCTTTTCGATTTCTAATTGCGGGGGACCAAATAGAAATTGCATGTTCCTCCATTTTCCAAACAATGTCATCTACAATTTCTTGCACGGTGCGCCGTGCAACTTCTTTACCACATTCTGGACAATGTGGTTTTCCAATACGAGCATAAAGAAGTCTTAGGTAATCTTGAATTTCAGTTGTCGTTGCTACAGTAGAACGGGGGTTGTGGGAGCCCTGTTTTTGATCTATTGAAATTGCTGGTGATAATCCCTCAATACTATCGCAATCTGGTTTTTTCATTTGACCCAAAAATTGTCTAGCGTAAGATGATAATGATTCAACATAACGCCTCTGACCTTCAGCATATAATGTGTCAAAAGCAAGACTTGATTTTCCTGAACCTGAAACCCCAGATATCACTACAAAACGGCCGCGTGGTATGCTAACATCGATATCTCGAAGATTATGGGTGCGTGCCCCTTTTACGACTATCCAGCCATCATCTTTCTTTGGATTGGTGTCTTGAACAGCCAATGAGAACCCCCCGTGTACTGTAAGCGGATGTTCGCCGTTCTTGAATTGATGGTTTGTAAATTGAAACTATAATCATTTGAACATAAACGCATCGATAATGTCTCCCACGTTACCATTAGTATTAGGGGGTAGTAATGTTAAACCATTACAATCAACTAAACTACGTAAATTTCCACTACCTTGGTTTATAGGAACTTGAGCAACTAAATTATCTTCATGAAAATATATATTTATTCGGCGCATTGTAATTTTATTTTTTGTACCAAACGCTTGATCCAATAATTTGACACGGACTTTTTGCACATTATTGGGGCCGTTAATATCATGAAAATTACAAGAATTAGAAATCCATGGGGCTACTATCGAATGAAAAATTACTTGACTACTAACTGGATTTCCAGGAAGCCCGAAAAATGGGGTTGAGCCCCATTCACCAAACAATGGTGGCCCACCGGGTTTGACAAGGACTTTCCAAAATTTCATATCACCTTCATCCTCCATCAAACGACGAACTAAATCCCATTCACCCATACTAACTCCACCACTAGTTATGATCGCATCACATTCATCTGAAGCTAAATTAAATACATCACGCAACAAATCAATATCATCTTTTACAAAGGAATATTTTACTGGTTCACAAGCCATGTTTTTTACTAAACCCACTAATGCTGTTGTATTAGATTCATAAATTTGACCTGGCTTTAATTTCTGACCGGGTTCAACTAATTCATCTCCAGTGCCAATTATTGCTATTTTTGGTGGAATTATTACTGGTATCTCTGAATATCCCATCATTGCTGCTAAAGCTAACTCAGAGGGACCCAATTGAATACCTGATTCTAAACCAATTTCACCTTTAGTAATATTTTCACCTTTTTTACGAATATAATTTGAGCGAGCTGGCCCATTAATTATGACATGCTTTCCATCAATTACACTATCTTCAATCATGACAATTGCATTAGCACCAATAGGCATTGGAGCACCAGTCATAATTTGACATGCGTTACCACTAACAACCACTTCAGATGAAGTATTACCTGCTTGTACTATATTAGAAATAAATAATCTAGAACCAGGATTATTACAATCAGACTCTATTACAGCCCAACCATCCATAGCTGAATTATCAAAACGTGGATCATCTACTTTTGATATCAATGGTTCAGAAAGAATTCTTCCATGTGCTTCATGAATCGGAATGAGTTCAACTAAGAAATTTAGTGGAGAATGGGAAGCAATTTCTAATGCTCGTTCGATAGAAATTCCAACTTCCATGATTTCCGGAATACGTCAACTGTCTTGATTGCGTCGGCGAACATATCAAAAATAAATGGCACGAGGATTAGATGTGAGTATAGAATTCATCTTATTGTTGATGGGATTATTTGTTGTCTCAATACTCTATTCTAGTGTTGGTCACGGGGGGGCATCTGGATATCTTGCGGTAATGTCTTTGACATCATATGGGATGATGGAAAATAGTTGGTTAAAACAACATGCTTGGTTCTTGAATCTACTTGTAGCTTCACTTGCATTTTATCACTATAGAAAAGAAGGGTTTCATAATATTAAATTGACACTACCCTTCATTATTGCAAGTATTCCAATGGCTTTTATCGGTGGTTATCTATTAATCAATGATGGAATATATGATCTACTTCTTTCACTAACTTTAATGTGGGCAGCATGGAGATTATACAATTCAATTTCTATTGATGAAATTAATGAAACATCTTTACCCACATTTCCAAAAGCCGCACCCTGGGGCGCAGGAATTGGTTTAGCAAGTGGAATAATTGGGGTCGGTGGGGGAATTTTTCTTTCGCCTGTTGTATTATTAAAAAAATGGGCTTCGCCAAAAAATACTGCTGCTACATCTGCTATTTTCATATGGTTCAATTCAATTGCTGGATTAACTGGTGCTGGCATTTCGGGGCAATTAAATTTAGATTTAGGTAAACTAATTTATTTTGCATTTATTGTTTTAATTGGTGGATTTATTGGTTCTTCTTACGGAGCAAAAATAGCCCCGCAATCAATGATAAGAAAAATATTAGTTGGTGTTTTGGTAATCGCCGCAGCAAAGCGATTAATTGAATTAATATTAATATAATTTTAATTAGAATCCAACTTCATCTTCGAATTCACATTCTGGATGAGCACAACGAACTTTGTATTTATCAGTAGTTGGTCTAGGAATTCTATTCATAGAACCACACATAGAACATTGATGATCTATTTCGGTTGGCTCATCTGATTGTTGTTGTTCTAGGAGTCTTTCACCACCTGCTGTAGACCAGCCAACTTTATCGGAATAGCCTTGCTCATCTTTCATTTTACGACTACGAAGTGTAAGTTTCATTTTCTTTCGTCGGCGCTTTTTTTTGCCGCCAACATTCTTCTTGGCTGATTTCCTTGCCATCTTAACCAAACTCCCCACAACGCCCACCTTATTAGAGAATTGGCATTACTAGAATCACATTTATTACAATAAATAAGAGCGCTTGTTTTCTGGTTGATGTACTGTTGTTCCAAAATTTTGTAATTCTTTTTTCAACAATTCTTGCCCTTCACTGGGATTTCCATGAAATAATATAACATCAGAAGGGTTGACATCTTTGACGAATTTTACTAATTGAGAATGATCAGCGTGATTAGAAAAAGAATATTGATCAACTTGAAGATTAATATCAACTGTTTTACCAAATATATCTAATCTAGATTCTTCAAGAAGACTACGTCCTCCACTATTTTCAGCCTGGTAGCCAGTTAATAAAATGGCATTTCTTTGATCATGCCTTAACCGATTTAGATACCAATGAGAGGGGCCGCCATTTAACATACCACTTGTTGTAACTATTACATCACCATCAATAGCTTTTTTCCTATCAGATTTACTAGAAACTAAGCGAGCCCAGCGTTTAATTTCTTTTAATTTCTCAACATCCCTAACATAATCTGGATTATCAATAAAATGATTCAATATTCTTTTTCCCATACCATCAAAATGCACTTCTAAATCTAATTTACTATCCCATAAATATGCAAGAATATCTTGTCCGCGTCCATTAGCAAAAGCTGGAACAAGGCAAGTGCCTCCATGCTCAACTACATCAACAACTCGAGTGATAAATCGTTGTACTTCTTCGTCCCGATTTGGTTGTTCTTTACCTGCGTATGTTGTTTCCATGAACAATATATCAACATGAATAGGTTCTGCGCCATTAACACAAGGTGAACTTTTGGTATCAAAATCTCCTGTCCAAAGTATTTTACGCGTGGGAGTATGAATTTCAATCATAGCTGCACCTGGTATATGACCTGCAGGAATAAAACGCCATTTCCATTCACCAATTTCAGACCAGGAATCAAAAGAATGAATGACAATATTATTCAAAGCATCTTCCAAATCTCGTTTATCCCAAGGAAGAGGTTGTCCTTCAATAGAACTAACTTTGTAAGTATCTCTCCAAATCATTTCTAATAAATCGGCTGTCATTTTAGTACAATGTATATTGACGTCATGTGAAGCAACTAACCAAGGAGCCAAACCAACATGATCAATATGAGAATGAGTGATTATTACATCACTAATAGGCGGTGCTTCCTCAGGAAAATTAGGAGGATTAGTTGGAACAAAACCATAATCAATTTGAATTCGAGTTCCTGTTTTATCTTCAAGAACACAACCAACATTACCAACTTCCATACCACCACCAAGAAAATGATAACGTAAATTATCATCATCAATAGGAGTTAGATCATAGCTTGAAGTTGAACCTGGTGTATAAAGAACCATGAAAATCAAAGTTGGCTCTCACAAGTCTTTCATCAACCTTGGGTAATAATGATGGAGCACCCCTAAGTTTCCATTGGAAATTATATTCATCAAACATAAATCACTAATTAATTCAATAATCAAAGCAAATGATTATATTATACGCGTATCATGACTTGAACATCTATTGTTTTCACGTTAAAATAATATTATTCTTACTATTGTTTTCTATTTTTAGCAGTTCCACTGGAAATAAGGGGGTGGGTAGTATGTTTCAAAGACATGTAGCCTATCCCTCGTAATAATGAAGTTAGCAGATCGTGAATTCATCATTGATGAATCACGTTGTTTTGGTTGTGCAGCTTGTATTACTTTATGCCCAACACATGCATTGACATTGGACAATTTGTTAGTATTTGTTAATCAAGATAAATGTACATTTTGTGATTTATGTATTCCAGCTTGTCCGGTGTTTGCTCTTTCAATAGATATTACTGTAATTCAGAGTTGATATTATGCGTATTGCAATTATTGGGGGCAATTTACAAGGATTATTTTTATCTCATATGTTATTAGATCTTAATGATGTTGAAATTCATCTTTTCGAAGAAAAAGCTGAAGTTGGTTTTCCAATAGTTGGTTCTGGTCTATTAATCAATCATTCTAATTTGTTTGATAAAATTAATACTTGGATATCAAATATGACATTCAAATCTAATATATTTAATAAAAAAGGTATGGTTTTTCATCGAGGTTGGTTGGAGAAGGACCTCGCTCGTAATTTTGTATTAAGAGGTGGCAATATACAAGTACGTACTATTGTTGATGTTCTTTCTTCAACATCAATGTCATTGAAAGGAGCAGGTGGCAGAGAATCATCTTGGGAAGGTGATATGATAATTGATTGTTCATTAATTATTGATTCTTCAATAATTGGAGTATTTAGTTTAAATGAAATCAATGATGGATGGCAGCGTTCTGATAATATTTGGGAGTCCTGGCATTCATCAAATTCTAATGATATTCCGAAAGATGTAATTGAAATAATTTCTAGTACTTCTAATCAATTTGAAAATAATACAATTGATTTTGCTTTTAATCAATCTCATAAATTATTTACATCAATTTCTAAGGGTAATGACAAAGAGTAATCACCATCCGCGAATCATTAGTGCTACCCAACTCTGACCTTAACTTGCTAGATTTTATTCAAAATCAAACATCATCTAATCATATTATTTTGATAGATCCAGATGCTCAATCAAGTTTAGAAGCGGCTGAACGTTGTGTTGCTGCAATATTGGCAGGAAGTAGAATGATTTTTGTTGGCGGTTCTACTGGCACGAATAATAATAATGTAGATGAAACAATAATTTTTATTCAAAATGCAATTAAAAAAGAAAGTAATAATTCTTCTAATTCTAAACTTTGGGATGTTCCAGTTGTTTTATTTCCAGCTTGTGCTAATGCCTTTTCTTCGTCAGCTGACGGTATTACTTTCATGATGTTAATGAATAGTACTTCTACCAAATTTTTAATTGAAGAACAATTAATCGGCGCACCAGCAATTAAATCTGCTAACGTAACACCCATTTCTATGGGTTATATTGTTTGTGAACCAGGTGGTAAAGTAGGTGAAGTAGGAGAAGCCAAATTAATTAAATCAGATGAAATTGATTTAATTTCTTCTTATGCTATTTGTGCTGAGTCATATGGTTTTTCATTATTATATTTAGAAGCAGGAAGTGGAGCAAATAATCCAGTATCTCCTGAATTAATTAAAGCTGCAAGAGAATCATGTAATCTTACAATTATTGTTGGTGGTGGAATAAGAGATGGATCCACAGCCAAACTCGCAATAGATGCCGGCGCCGATTGGATTGTCACTGGGAATCTATGTGAGGAATTTGCAGACGCCCATGAATTACAAGCCACACTTCAGACATTCATCGCTGAAATGAACTCCTAGTTTTTCCTCATGATTATTATCCTTCAAGATCATCAATATCCCGTAAAGCAGGAGCAGCAGTTCCACCCGGCGAACTACCGGCTTCAGGTTCGGGAATAGAATTATCTTCTTCTATTCCTAATGCTTCTCTTCGTGCTTTAACCTGTTCATGCGAGCGTAGAACGCCCAAGGAATCTTGGAATGCCCCACTCACAACTTCTCTAGTCTTTTCAGAACGACGTAATCCTTGTGCTTCAGCAAGTAATTTTTCATGAACATCCTCTAAAGATTTTAGTTCCGCACTTCTATCTGAAAGGCCACCTTCTATGTCTCCTATCGTAAGTTGCATTTGTTGTATTCTTTCATCTCGCTCGAATACTTCTCTATGAAGGCGTCTTTCTCTTCTTCGTAGAGCCTCATATTCTCTATTTCTTTCCAACAATCTTCTTTTTAATTCTTCAATTTGCTCAACTAAATAATCATGTTCTGCTGAAATTGAACGTGGACCTTCCATCATTCTAGACATTTGTCCATCTAATTCTTTAATTCTTAAGTCTCGTTGTTCTAACAATCCTTTTGTTTGATCAACCATTTCACGTAATTTATCTCTTTCATCTCCAACTGTTTGACTTTCAACTTGTTCAGATTCAATTCTTCTATGTGCTTCTTCTAATTCTCTATTTAATTGTCTAACTTCATCAGCAGTTATTGAAGTCAACCCAGCTTCAGCTGCCTTTTCCAAAGCATCAACAAGTTGATCCAATTTTGCTTCAAGTTCAGTAATTACATTTGCTTGAGATTCAACTTTTTCAGATAATGTAGATTCGCTTCTTTCTAATTCATCAATCCGAATTGCCCCAACTGAATTTTCAACTTTTTCTTTCTCTTTTCTAGTATCATCCAACATTCTTTCAAGATGAATAATTCTAGCTTCACGTTCTTTCAAGTCTTCTTCTGCTTTCATCAAGCGAGCTCTTTCTGGTGCGCCTAATTCATTTCTTTCAGATAGGTCAAGTTCTAACACTCTATTGCGTTGATTTGAAGTTGCTAAATCTTTGTTTGCTGATGCTAGCTCCTCCCATGCAGTAATCACTTCATCAACCAGTTGTTCAGAATTATATCCTGATAACATTCCAGCTAACGCGGCACGGTCAACATCACTACCAGAACCGGCTTTTCCATTAGTATTCTTCGTCATCCCCATGTTCAATCCCTTGCTCATCGTGCGTGGGTCATTTTTGAACCTTCACCTTGGGGGTAGGTAAAGAATACCCTTCTTAGGACCCTTTAGGGTCCACCGTTAACTGTTTTCAACTAATTGCAGTATATTGGTCATCTGGCATTACCATTGAAAGTTTTAGTGCGCCATCAGATACTCTAGTCATCGGTTCGTCACATGCCCAAACACGAACATCTCCAATATCTGCTAATTCATCAGCAATACGATCTGCAATTCCATCAATTAGAGAACCACCACCAGACAAAATAATATTATTTCGTAAAATACTTTGATATTCTGGATCGGCACCCGAGACAATATTTTTCACAGCTCTTACGATATGTGGCACTAATTCTTCACAAGCGATTTGAACCAAGTCTCCAATATCTACAACTTGCTTCTTTCCTTCAACAGAAAGTTCTACCATTTGTTCGCGTTCATCTCCGCCAACGTATGAAGCCGCTTCTTTCCATTGGCGAACCATGTCTTTTGTTAATTGAGCACCAGTGAATTTCTTAGTTATGAGTGTCATTAATCTGTTATCAATCCAATCTCCTGCTTCACTGATTGTAATTTGGTCATCATCACTGGGCATTGTACCATAAATTCTAGCGATATCAGTTGTACCCGCTCCAATGTCTACAACAATTGATCCTCCAACTTCATCTAATCCGAAAGCGACAGCAAACGGTTCACTTACAACCATGATTGCATTTACTTGCCCACGAAGAATGCTGACAAGATTTGATTTATCTACGAATGAAATATGGGACGGAGAACAAATTACTCCAAACACTTCATCAAATTCTTCAGGATCTACTGTTTCAACAAGATAAGTAACGAATGATTTAGCAGCAGCCAAATTATTTTCATCGTCTTGAGTAACTCCAGCAGCAAGTGGATAATACAAGTTACATGCTAATTTATTTGTCAATGCTTCCTTTCCAAATAAAGTATCCTTTTTCAAGAAGTTTCTAGCTATTGGATCCTTAGGTTTTCCAACAACTGTTTGAACACTAACATTTGTTCCATTCGACCCTGCAATCCCTGATTGAAAAGTTCCTAAATCAATTCCGATGTATAGTCTCTCACTCATCATCATCACCTATATGCGCTGCTTCCGCTGTATGCAGGGAACCCCCTTCATGGTTTGAAGGTTGACCTTGAGGTATTGTTGATATTAGTTCATCATTATCTAATATTCTTACTCTATCTATAGCAACAAGTGACAATACAATAACTAATACAATTAACATTGAAATAACATATTTTTCAATATGTAAAATGCCGGACTGCTCTTCATTTCCTAAACCATTTTCATCAATTTTATCCCACATATTTTCCACATTAACACCACTCCTTTCAACACCCTTCAAAGCTAATGCAAAACCAATTTTATCTCCATTCAACCCAACAACACCAGATGTAGGTCCGACATTGATATTTGTTGCAATAATTTTAACTTGCACAGAATCATAATTTATTAGTCTTGAAGAATTAATATACACGCCTTCGATGTTTTCAATTTCATCTTTGATATCATTTTCTTCGTAATCATTCCCCAATATAATATCACCATTAGGTAATATTACTTGCAAATCTAAATCATCCCTATTATCGATATTTGGGGCTGAGTTCCAAGCCAGTCGAATGTCAATATCTGCTCCTTCTTTCAAAGGAACATTCCAAACAACATTTTCCCCAGTTGAAAGAAATGGCCCAATCGCGCCTTCCCCTTTCCAGTTATGATTTGAAACTGAATTCGATTCACCACTATCAATCCAATTTGCTACTAAATCTTGCCACATATTATCTTCTAATCTAAAAGAGTCATGAATCCATATATCATCTGCTGGTTCAACGGTATAATCCTCTAAATTATCTTCAATCATTTCGAAGTTAATGAGATTTGATAAATTCAATCTACCCCATCCTTGTTGATTATCAGGAGCAGGCCCTAAAATTAATTCAGTTTGCCTACCCCCTTCAAGAGATTCCCCACTCAAAGTAATCAATGCTTTGAGCAATGGTCCCGATGGAGTAAAACCTTCACCCAACAATATATCTCCACTACTCAAATTTTGATTCACATGTTCTGCCCAATTTGGGCGCAATGTTGACGTTGTTGTTTTTATTCGACTTTCATTTCCTGAAATCCACCCCTCTTCTATCATTTGTTGAATTAATGCGGCATACGATGCTGCTTGCGGGGTTGACATTGAACTTCCAGTTGAACTTTTCAAATTATCATTATTTGAATTATGCAATCCATCTGCTTTTGCTGACATCACTTGTTCTCCAGGTGCAACAATTGTAACCCCCATTCTTCCCTGGGCCGTAGATTCTCTAGGGGAAAGCGTCCATAAATCATTAGTTCCATCTTTAGCAGAAACACCAACTGAAACCACATTCAATCCATTAGCAGGTTCAAGCACCTCTGCTCCAGTATTACCTGGTGCCACGAAAGAGATTGACCATGGCACTTGATACAACCAGGTGTCAAATTGGCTAGTTCTTGAAGTGTAATCTGTAGTTTCATCACCCCAAGAATCAGAACGAATAACTGCCCCATTTTCTGCCGCTTCCCAAAATAAATCACTAATTAAGGGTATATTCCACCCATCTCCATTTACCACGTCCTCCACAACTAATCGTGCTCCATGAGCAATTGCAGCCCCTTCCCCTGGTGTTGAATTATTCCAATCTCCTTGATTTTCAGCTGCAATTTCCCAAATTGATCTGCAAGCAAGACTTCCCGCAATATGTGTTCCATGTTGATAATTATCATCTCCCGGCGAATCCCATTCGTCAATTGTTTCATTTAACGCGACAATTTTTCGATGGTTTACTCCAGGTGTCCCAGTTGCGTTATTCCATTCACTTCCAGATGCACCCGGTTCAGTTGCTTCACGGAAACAAGCATGATCTCGATCAATTCCAGAATCTGCATTTCCGATAACTACCCCTTTTCCATTAATACCCAATAACCATGCGGGATGGTGGCTAACATTACCATGTTGCATTATTGATGCAGCAATACTATTTCTTCCATTAGTTATCAACACAGGCTCCACCCAATGTAAACCATGCATACTCTCGAGTTCCCCCCACCAATAAATAAAAGAATTATCAGGAGTTATCATAATTATTTGAGGATTTGGAGAATTATCAACAGGCGAATAAATTATTTCAGGATTTAAGTTAAAATGTTCTAATTCTATATTTATTCCATTTCTAACAACCAAGGGCAGTCTAGGCTCTAATATAACAAGAAATTGTTCCACAGAACGCTCTGAACCTCTATATTCTGTTAATTTACCAGGCATCTCATTTTCATCAATCGGGCCCCAAGCTAGCATTTTAGATTCACTTAATTGCCGCATTGGTTGAATCCCTTGTTCAATTAATTCATTCCATTCTAATACAGTCCAAAATGATTCAGATTCAATGATAATTTCACCTTTACTCACATCTTCAAAGAGATGTACTGAGGGTATTGGTAATAATATCAGCATTGTTAACGCAATTGCACTAGACCCCCGCTCCATACCTCCTGACTTCCCGCCGCGTTTAAGACGACAACCCAAGTCGCCCGTTTAATGAAGGCTTATCGAGTAGTAGGCAAGTTTCCGAATGGGAAGGTAATTCAACCATTTTTGCAAGATATCATGGCTAGTGACGAAGATGACGCAAAACATCGCCTATTGTCTACACTAGGTAGTCGCCATAGGGTTACTAGGAGATCAATTACAATAGACTCCATTGAACAAATAGATCCATCAACTTCTAATGAAGCCAAGGTTATCTGTGCTTTCAGAAATAAAACATCAACTTCACCACCTGTAGCAAAAGAATCTGCTAAAGTAGAAGAAGAATAAGTTATTTCTTGTTTATTGCTGCGATAATATCGTTTGCAAATTTTGCTTGATTTTTTACTGATGAATATTCACTTCGTTGCTTATTTAATGCACAATCACGCATTTCATTTGATTCCAAGTTATAATTATCTAATATGTTAGCCAATTCATTTGGTAAAAAATCTTCTTTTAACAAATAACCACAATCTTCACTTACGATTTCAGGAGATCCTCCAACTTTTGTAGCAATAACTGGGATTCCATTGGCAAAGGCTTCCATGATACTTACAGGCAACCCCTCACTACTAGATACATTGATGAATAAATCAATATCATTATTTGCATAATATTCTATAACATCATCATGTGGGAGTTGTCCTAGTAAATTTACTTCGACATTGTCATTTAATTTAGTAAGTTCATTTTCTACATCAAAGAGACAATCACCCCCCCCCAAATGCGTCCAGATAATTTTTCTTTTTACATAGCCCAAAGCGCGTGCAATCAAATGCACGCGTTTTACAGGCAGAAGACTAGATACTGACAGCAACCGCAATACCCCATCTGATGAACCAGTTACTCCATCAGAATCATCTACACCCAACCTCCCCACAATAATTTTATTCGCCATTGAAGGAAATTTAGTTTGTAAATAATCAACTCCTGCAGAAGAATCAGGTAATATTCTATCTAATTGTTTCATTGCGGTGTGTTGTAGAGGGAAATTTTTCATCCCCCTTCTTTCAGAATATATATCACCACCATGGCCGCGTGCAAAAGCAACAAGATGAGGATTCCTTCTTTTCAATTCAGCACATACAAATGCCCCCCGATTTAACCAAAATGATGCGCACGCATCCACATTAGTTAGGTCAATATTTTTTCCAATAAAATTGCAAATCAATCTAACTTGAGCAGCCTCACCAATAACATCTCTTGGACTGAAAGGTTTTGTTCGTAGTGATTCTTTAATTGAAATAATAGGTTTAGCTAAGCCAGAAGTAAGACGAGAAAATGACCCCATACGCCCCCATTTATCCCAGATATTATTTCGCAATTCAGTCAGTACTTCGACATTATCGGGGGCGCCTCTCATATCTTTCAATTCATCAACATCTTCCGACAGTGGTAAAAGCATTATTTTTTCAAAATGTGGCGCCAAGTCTCTTATTTCTTGAGTTAGAAAAGACTCACCGGGGTGATATGGCCATCGATCAGTTAAGTAAAGAAGAACTGCCATTCAATCACCTTCTTCGTTTATCCAACCATCTTTCAATTTCTACAATGTGTTCTGGAGTTTTGAGTCCGATTACTTCTTCGGGGTCTGCGATTGCAATTCCTTCGACACCCATTCCTTCTTCAATACATCCCCGAGTCATTTCATTTGGAAATCCCAATTCTCCAGATGATGTATTATATTTCTCAGCATTACAATCATAAAGTTCTTGATGTAATTTATTCAAAATACAATCAAGAGCATTTCTACTCACCCAATAGCCACCCACATTTGTTTCACCAAAAGATGGCATTTCTACCCCATCCAAATGAGTTTCTAAAGATCCAATTACAATGCCATCATCATCTCTAATTAATGGAGCATAAGGCTCATGCCTAAGAGTTGTAGGTAATGTAAATCCAGCATCAGATGAAATATGGTGTGCCAATGAAGATGTGATTGTTTGGCTACGGATTAGTGGTTGAGTTCCGAATGAAACATAAGCGTGTTTTATTGGGGATAATAGTTCTTGAAGGGCGCAATATACTGCATTACCAGTGCCTAATGGATTATTTTGAGCAATAATCTTTACAGGTAAATCATCTAATGCTTGCAAATAATCACCCATTCTCTCGGGTGGTACGACTACAATAATTTGAGCAAAATTCAAACTTGAATTAATTAATTGTTCAACCACCAAACGCGTTGAAGGGGTCCCATGTAATTCTAAAAGTGGTTTGTGAACTGTAATTCCTTGATTTAACATTCTAGTACCTTTACCACCACATAGAAGAATTGCAGCAACCGGTGGATTTCCTTCCAAGGAGGGCATAATCTCGCTAATATCAACTAAAGAAGCAGCTTTACCAGGGTGACATTCCGATACACTATCGAAACCAGATGCAGTCAAATTCACATCATTAGTTGACAGGATTAGTAAATTACCTCCAAAACCAGCACCCATTACTTTGATCCCCAAAACCCCAGGAACCAGTCTCACTCGATTTGCAATTTCATCCATTAATTGTGTACGAATCCCATATAATTCTCCAGCATCGACCCATGCCTCATCCATTATTTCTCCAATAGATTCAGGTTTACAATTAGGATTTTTAAGTAAATCCTGCATATTCCTGCTTCTTTCTAATTCACGCATCGCAAATCGAAATCTATCAGCAACTCGAATAGTTAGATTTGGGTTAGAAAATAAATCAGGATACATTTCTTGAAATTTATTTCCATCATGCGGCCATTTTTCACATATCTGTTTGATAGTAAGAGTTTGAGGCAATTTTTTTTCCATTTCCCCCCATTGCTCAGTATAATTTTCATTTAGAATTCTAGGTACTATTTCTCTAGCAACTAGAGAAAGTTCATTGAAAGCAAGAAGTGTTTCCGCCCCCTTTTGGGAAGGGTGGGTGAATAATGTAGAAAATTTACAATTTTTTATTGTGCTAGGTAATTCAATATTTTCAGAAGTAAATGGATTGAAAGTTAGACGCAGAACTCCTCCTTTTTCTGCACACATCATTGTGGCGTGATCCATCATGCCTCCTCTTGTCCCACAAAACCATTCACCTTTAGCAGTATTAACAATAATTTCATCTTTATTTAAATCTAAATTATTAGCTAAAATAATAGCATACATTGCTGAAATTGCCAATGCAGAAGAAGATGATGCGCCAGAGGCCGGTGGTATTGAAGAAGAAACATACAAATTAAATCCTAATTTAATATCGTGTTGCATTTTAGTATAGTGTACAGAGCCCATGACATAGTTTGACCAATGATGTTCAGGTGTCCCAATGATTGCTAACCAATCTAGCCAATTTTCACAACCATTCCCCACGTCAATTATTTCTTCTTGCCACGATTCAAATTTTTCATGAGAACTTACACATGAAATCAAACCATCATCTCGAGCACCAATTACAGCCCACATTTCTTGTGAATCACTAGCCATGGTAATTAGTTCAGGAGTAAATCCCAACCAATAATCAGTGTGATCTGCAGCAAGACACAATCTTGCAGGAACCCTAAGAACCCAAACGGGACCTACTCCAAATTCATTTTCATATTCTTGAACTAGATTAGAAATGCCCTCATTTATTTTTTTGTACATATGGATTATAGTGGTGGTATTACGAGGTTCAACCATCACTATTATGCCCCCATTATTTCAAGGGATTCACTAACTATTTCCTCTATTGTCCACAAAGGATTCCAACCCGATAATTCACAAATTTCACTATTATTTACGGAATTAGATAATTCAAAAACAGCGGGTTCAATAAATATGATTTCACTTCTAGATTCAGTTGAAACTATTTCTGCTAATTCCAATACAGTACATGATTCACCACTACCCACGGGCAAAAACAAATTATTTAATGGCGCACCTTTATCAATTAATTTCAGAATAAGATTGATTAAATCTTTTACATGAATTAAGTCCTTCTTTGCACTTCCATCACCCATTACTTTCAATATATTTTCATTTATTGATTGTTTGACAAATGTGCCTAAGATACCCTGCGGAGCGCCATTAATATCAACACCCAACACACTAGATGTGCGCAAACTCAAAACTCTGTGCTTTGATTTATTGAATATATTTTCAGCAGCCACTTTACCGCGTCCATAACCATCTATTGGGCCAACCAAAGTTTTTGAATCAAAAACATCTAATCCATTAGGATAAACTCTAATTGATGAAAGAAAAACAAAGTATATTTCACCAACACAGTCAGCAATCTTCACCATTCTTTCAGCTAATATTTTATTTTCATTTTCAATACTATCCTGTATATTTTGATTAGGTGATGGTTTTGGACTAGCTAGGTGTACAACAATATTTACGTTGTTTTTTTTCATTTCTTCAACAATTTGCGAATCAGACATCCCCCTTAAATCAAGAGCAAGACCCGATTCACCTAAAGATTCCATTAAATGGCATCCAATAAATCCGGTTGCACCGGTAACACCGATCATAATCTCACATCAATCGAGGCCTAGAGCAACAACACATTCCTGGATATGTTGTGCCAATTCTTCATCAGTAAATTCTGAACCACCACTTGAATTATAATCATCTAACTCAACCTTTGTCATTGCAGACGTGGCCCCCCAATTTCCAACAGGGGGGGCGACAATATAATGAGAGTTCGACTCCCATAATCGTCCAATTTCGTCAGTAGTAATCAAATCTTCATGTAATTTTTCTGCCCTAATCAGCCCCCTCTGTTCAACTTCAAAACCTGATTTGGCAAATGACATTGTTTTCATAACTCTCACTAATTGTTGTAAACTGAAAGATTTCATTTTCAACACAAAGATTTCTCCACCTTCACATAATTCAGCAGCATCTAGAACTAAAGTGGCAGCATCAGGAATAGGCATAGCAAAGCGAGTCACACGTTCATCTGAAATCCAAATTTCTCCACGCTCCCTTATCCCTTTGATCATTGCAGGTATAACAGAACCACGACTACCAAGAACATTACCAAAGCGCACACAAGCACATTTTGTTGAACCAGTCAAATTCCCATCGATTGTCAATTTTTCAGCCACATATTTTGTGGCCCCCATTGTTGAAGTTGGAGCAACTGCCTTATCAGTTGAAATCATCATCATAACCTTAACTTCCTTTTCCTTTGCCATGTCGACTACATTTTGTGTTCCCAAGATGTTTGTTTTTACCGCCTCAGTGGGATTTTGTTCACAAATTAAGACATGTTTCAGAGCCGCCGCATGGATAACAATGTCAATACCCCCAACAAATGCTCTAGCCAAAGCTTCCCTATCTCTAACGTTTCCAATAATAAATGTAATATTATCAAAACCGGCCAATTCTTGCTGAAAATAGAAGTGTTTTGAATCATCACGAGAGAAAACAACAATGTGAGAAGGAGAACGTTTCAACAATTGTCTTACAATTTCCGCACCAATAGAACCGGTGCCACCAGTAACTAATATGCGGCTTCCTTCTATACGCACTTAACCACCCTCTGATTTATTGAGTTTGCATTTTGGTTATGGATATAACCCAACAGTCAATCATTATCGGCGGCTTCATGACCCCCAACCTAGCCGATGCGGGTGTGAGTGCACGTGAGTGATGCAGCGGAATTACAACAAATCGCCAGATTGGTGGAGTTAAACAGGCAACAACTCACCTCTTTAGGCGATCAAATAGAACGTCTGAGTGGTGCTTTAGTAGAGCACCGAGAGATTATTGCTGCTTTATCATCAATCAATTCCAATGAATCTAGTAAATTGATGATCCCCCTTGGTTCTGGGACCCAACTTTTAGTTGATCACCCAACTAATCCAGGCGTGGTGATTGATATTGGTAGTGGCATTCAAGCAGAAAGGCCTGTTTCTGAAGCAATTGAGATATTAGAAAAAAGAGTTTCAGATATCGAAGAATTGATTTCAACTCTTCAATCAGAATTTAATGAAATAGAATCTAAGGTAAAATCTCTTGCAGCCAAGTTCACAGAGGGCGCTGAATCTCTTCAATCAAAAGACGATGAGCAAAACGACGAGCCCACTGATATCAAAGAACAACAAACACCCCCGAAAAAACGTAAAAGAAACATCTCTGGCGAATTAACATTAGATGATTGAGGTGATTTAGTTGGGATTTTTTGATAGGTTCAAAAAACGAATCAAAGAAGTCGCAGATGATACTGACATTGAATCAATAACTGCAGAAGAAGATTCTGAAGAGGCCCAAGCAGCATTAGCCAAAAAAGAAGCAGCAGAATCTCAACGTGATAAAGAAATTGAATTACAAATAGAAAACACACCCGATGAAGGTGATTGGGAGGATATCGAGGATATCGATTCCGTAATTGTCAATGATGGTGGTGAAGATGATTGGGACGATTTAGATGATGAACCAATACCCCAACCATTACCTTCTACATTAGATAAAAAAGAACGTAAGAAACTACAACAAAAAGAAAAACTAGCAAAAAAAGAGAGAAAAAAACTCAAAAAAATGGGTTTCGATGTCAATCAAGAAACACGCCCCGATGGTTCACGAGTTGACCTTCACATAATGCGTTCAACAACAGGTCGAAAACTTGTGGAAGTGGAAAACGCCCCACGTGGTTCTAGCGGCCCTTCTACAGTTGAGACTAGTAGTGGAAAAGAACTCAAAATAGATCTAGGGGGGGGAGTTGTTGACAAAGGTGGAAAAATAATCAAAGGTGGAGCAGCCCTTGATTTAATGCTAGAAGAATTAGAACTTGTTTTACTAGAATCTGACATGAGTAAAAGATCAATTGATGAAGTAATCCAGGCATTGAAAAATGAATTGATTGGGAGCAGATTAAGAAAAGGAGCAGATCTTTCTATTGTAGTGGAAGCCTCACTAAAAAGGGCCCTTCATTTCCTACTTGATGCCGGATATTGGGATTTCGATGCAACAATTGATTCTTTGATTAAGTCGGGAGATACCCCTGTTGTGATAATGATGGTTGGTGTAAATGGTACAGGTAAGACAACAACTACGGCAAAAATTGCTCACCGTTTGAAACAAAAAAACATCCGCGTTGTCCTTGCAGCAGCAGATACCTTCCGAGCAGGCGCAATAGATCAGTTGGAAACACACGCAGAACGACTTGATATTCGTTGTATTAGCAGTCAACGTGGCGGTGATGCCGCGGCAATTTCTCGCGATGCGATTGAGCACGCAAAAGCAAGGCGTATGGATGTAGTAATTGTTGATACAGCAGGAAGGATGCAAAATAAATCCAATTTGATGGAAGAATTAAGAAAAGTCCACCGCGTAATTAAACCACATATTGTGTTATTTGTGGGTGATGCATTAGCTGGTAATGATGCTGTTGAACAAGCAGTAGAATTTCAAAAGATGCTAAAGTTTGATGGAGCGGTATTGTGTAAGTTGGATACTGATGCAAAAGGTGGAGCAGCGCTTTCAATCGCACACGCAACTAGTAAACCAATAGTTCTAGCAGGCGTTGGTCAGAATTATGATGATTTGAAACAATTCGATCCTAATTGGTTAATTGAAGAGGTATTTGCATGAGTGATAATTTTTTAGATAACGAAGAGAGCCAACAATTTTTTGGATTAATTCAGATGTTACAACGTTCAGCATTAGTTGCTTTAGGGCAAATGCCCGACCACGAAGGCAATCATTCTGTAAATACAGCAGAAGCAAAAGCAGCAATCGATATCATTGCAGTATTACATAAGCGCACAAACGGCAATCTTTCAGGAGCAGAGGAAACAGTGCTACAAGGTATCTTGACCGAATTGCGCATGATTTTTGTTCAAGGGCCAAGTAAAGTTGCTCAACAACAAGCAGAGCAAGAGGCCGCTGAAGAATTGAAGAAAACATTCACAGAACCCGCCGAAGCGCCAGCAGAGGTATTGACCACAGATTCTAGTGGTGAAGAGGAATAACGCGCCGACCCCTTGATGAATACCCTAAGCATGGCAATATATCGGAGAGGGGTAGATGGTCAGAGTCACTGAGGTAACTGATAGTGAAGCACCCCTTGCTCTATTAGTCGATAATAATGCGATGTCTCTTTATCGAATGCATGAAATTCTTCGGCAGAAAAATTACAGAATCATAGAGTGTAAAGATGGTGATAAGGCAGTCGATATATTCATCACAGAAGATCCAGATATTGTTGTAATGTCTCTTGATATCCCTGGCTTAGATGGCCATATAGCCGCATTAGAAATGCGCGAATCTCGTAATGAAACAAGGATAATTTTCACAACCCCACGTAGCAAATTAGAGTTATCTAGGGATGCAGCATTTAGTGTGGGAGCTGTTGCTTTGTTAGAAAAACCAGTCAGCCAATCTTTGTTCGATGAAATGTGGGACACAATTATTGGGGAAATACCAGAGGCCCCAGGGATTGAAGATTTAGATGATTTATATCCCGATATTGATGATAATTCAGAAGAAGTAGAAGTAGAATTAGAGGAATTACCCCCACCCCCGCCACCTTCAGCATTACCTGCTCTAGCCCCCCCTCCTAAACGGAGAAGAAAAGGGCGAGGTTTGCTATTTATCGCAATTGTACTATTTGTTGGTGCAGCGGGAGCAATGGGATATGGTTTGAATGAAATGGGTTACCTCTCATTTTAATTTTCAATATTTTTTCCACTTAGCAATTGTTGTTGTTTTATTGGTTGTTGTAAAGGAGTAGTCTGCACCATTTGTACAGGCACATAAGGAACTACAACTGAACCCAACGGGGCATCAGTTGATGTCTCAACTTTATGTGAAACACTACTCAGAAGCGCAGGGTCACAGGCAGCAATTCTCTCATCAAGTTTATGATGAATCCAAATTTGCCACCCAGCCACTATCATCAAACCAAAAGTTATGGTTGCAGCAATCAACCAAAGCACAAGGTCAACTCCATCCATAAGATACCTTACACGCCATTGATTGTCAATGTTGCGAATTACAGCGTACTTCTTTCAAGTAAAGCATTCCAAGAGACTTCAGCGTATTTTTTAGCCGCTTCACGTGGTGATTCAGATCTATGAATACCACTACCAACAATGATTCCATCCGAACCAGCCATTACTGCTTCTCTCGGGTCACCATATCTCTGACCAAGCTCAGCGTCACCAGTTACAATGTTGACACCAGGAGTCCAAATCATCTTTATTTCACCAACCTTTGAACGCAATTCAGACAATTCATTTGCTCGTGAACCGTTACCAATAAAACCGAAACAAGCAGGATGTTCTTTTCCAGCATTTACTACAGCATCAGTGTAGCCCGGTATCTCCAATAAATTTCCCGCACTACTCATTTGAGCCAATATAAGAACACCCCCATGCCGGCCGACTTTACCCCATCCTTCTTGCATTCCATCAAGCACAGAAGGCCCTGAAATTAAATGCGCAGTCATCAAATCAGCCCAAGAGCGAGAGTCATACACCCCACCCATTTGGTCTCTAGCGATTTTACCAATGTCACCATGTTTGCGATCTTCAAATATTAACATATCAGCATCTTTAGCACGATTGCAAAACTCATCCCATGCTTTAGGAGTCCAATCATCGACTAAATCGACATGCGTTTTCAAAGCAGATACATGAGGTGCCACTTCTTCAAGCAAATTATTCAAATCAGCCATAGTATAAACATCGGCAGCAAGAACAACCATACTTTGTTTTGCAACAACAGTTTCCATCCACCTTCTTGCTAACGGATTGGAGTTAGCATTCCAGCGCTCACCCCATACCTCACTTGGTTGCATTAAGGGGTGGTTAGGCAACTACTCTCTAATGTTTACTAAGCCCAGTTGTTATCTACAATAGGGGGCACACTCTCAATGATTGCTTCTTTTGGTGCCCTATATTCCATACCCATTTCTTTCATTGCTGGGGTGGCATCATATGTGCAATGATGCCGAAGATGCGTTCTTGCCCACTTAACGCTAATTTTTGGATGGAAAAATGAAGCAATCAAGCATAGCGAATATGGTAATACACCTTTTGCCCATTTTCTTTTAGGATAAGCATCTCTTAGAATATTAGCGACATCTTTCATCCACATATCCCCCCCAACAATCAGATAACGCCCACAATCTTCCCCTTCAGTCAGAGCCCTAACATGGGCTTCTGCAACATCTCTAACATCTACAATGTTGATGTGTACTGGGAGAGACATGGGTAAAGTTCGTTTTATCAAAGCTTCAACATAACCCAAACTTCCAGATAAATGCCTCTTAGACATAGGCGGGCCAAAAACAACACATGGATGAATAGTCACTAATCTAGGGCAACCGTCTTTTTTTTCCGCATGCCATTTTCGGACTAATTTTTCAGCCCCTGCTTTGGCTAAACCATATGCGTTATTTTCCACAGTAGCATCATCAGCCCAAGATTCAGAGGTAAAACAAGTTCCATCAACATAGTTAGTTGGCCTTATTGCGGCAGTTGATGAAGTGTGAACCAAACGTTTGACAGTTCCAGCCAAGTCTATTGCGTTGCAAATATTTTGAGTACCAATAACGGAAGGATCTACAACATCTTTCTGAGCGTCTTTTTTCCCAACATAAAGAGCAGCAGCAGCGTGAATTACATCACTACACCCCTCAACAGCAGAATCAACTTCGTTTTGATTAAATAAATCCATTTTTACTATTTCTAATTCACCACCATCTGCTATTGGTAGTGCTTTCAAATGGCCAACTCTTTCTATATCCTCAGGCGCCCTTAGTGCAGCACGTACATTCCGTCCTTTAGCAAGTAAATTAGCAACGATGTGACTACCTATGAAGCCACTAGCGCCAGTAACTAACACAACATTTCTCATCTTAATAACAACTCATTCTATTATTTTGAATTGGTTATTTTTTAAAACAACTCTACCTTCTGATATTGCATCGATAACTTTTGGATATATTTTATGTTCAATTTCAGTTCTAAC
>Ga0208639_1000479_pt1 | contig 30081 bp, 21 predicted proteins | sample ETNtaG_33_FD_185772 | JGI IMG/M metagenome (GOLD analysis project Ga0208639, IMG submission 185772) | Marine microbial and viral communities from oxygen minimum zone, Eastern Pacific Ocean - ETNP201310SV76 (SPAdes) (version 2) | ecosystem: Environmental > Aquatic > Marine > Oceanic ...
GGTCGTGGGAGGCGCCGTGGTGGCGGGGAGCGCCGTGGTCGTGGGAGGCGCCGTGGTCGTGGGAGGCGCCGTGGTCGTGGGAGGCGCCGTGGTCGTGGGAGGCGCCGTGGTCGTGGGAGGCGCCGTGGTGGTACTCGTGGGCGTGGGAAGCGTCGAACTCTGTGCTGCTGCCGCCACCGCGGCGGCGTTGCCGAGGTCCGGCGGTGGTGGGGCCGTGTCGCGCAACACGAAGAACCAGACGGCGAAGGCGAGGGCCGCTATGGCTGCGACCACCACACCCACCACGTTGCGTCGCATCGCTGCCTCCCCTCTTCTCCCGTTCCCAACGATCGTACGTGCTTCCCACCGTTCGGTCCGGCTCGGGCGGGGCTTGGCGCCTAGGGTCCCGTCCATGAAGTTCGGAATCTTCTACGAGCACCAGATCCCCCGACCATGGGAGGACGGCGACGAGCACAGGTTGCTCAAGGATGCCCTCGACCAGGTCGAGTTGGCCGACCGGCTGGGCTTCGACCACGTCTGGGAGGTCGAACACCACTTCCTCGAGGAATACAGCCACAGTTCGGCACCCGAGGTGTTCCTGGCCGCCGCCAGCCAGCGCACCACCAACATTCGCCTGGGCCACGGCATCGTTCTGCTACCCGGCGGCTACAACCACACCGCCCGGGTCGTCGAGCGCATCAACACCCTCGACCTTCTCTCCGACGGGCGGGTCGAGTTCGGTACCGGCGAATCGTCGTCCAACGCCGAACTGGACGGATTCGGCGTCGACCGGGCAACCAAGCGTGCGCAGTGGCTCGACCACATCGATGCCGCCACGAGGATGATGGTCGAGGAGCCGTTCGCCGGCTGGGACGGCGAACACCTCCAGATGCCCGCCCGCAACGTGGTGCCCAAGCCGTTCCAGAAACCGCATCCTCCGCTGTGGGTGGCCTGCAGCCAGCGCGAGACGATCCACCTGGCGGCCACGAAGGGTGTGGGGGCACTCACGTTTGCCTTCGTCGAACCCGACGAGGCCAAGTTCTGGGTCGACGACTACTACGAGACCATCGCCTCCGACGAGTGCGTGCCCGCCGGTTTCGCCGTCAACGCCAACATGGCCAGCGTCCTGCCGCTGATGTGCCATGAGGACGAGGCCACCGCCATCGACCGGGGCATCGACGGCGCCCACTTCTTCGGCTATTCACTCGGCCACTTCTACGTCTACGGGCAACACCAACCGGGCGTCACAGACGTGTGGGCCGAGTTCGAGAAGAACCGCAGTGCGTTCGGATTCGACCGTGCGACGGCAGCCCAGAAGGACGTCGAACTCCGCGCCCAACTCAAGGGGGATGAAGGCGTGCTGTCACTTCGCGGGGCGATCGGCACCCCCGATCAGATCCGGCCGCTGATGCGACAGTACGAGGAGGCCGGCATCGACCAGGTGATCTTCATCAGCCAGGCCGGACGCAACCGCCATGAGGACATCTGCGAGTCGATGGAGCTCTTCGCCAGAGAGGTCATGCCCGAGTTCAAAGAGCGCGACCCCGCACACGTGGCTGCCAAGCAGGAGCGCCTGGCACCCGCCGTAGAGGCCGCCCTGGCCCGTCGGGAGGGGCCCCGCACGGTCGACCCCGAATACCAGATCGACCCGGCAATGCTGGTCTGACTGATCCCGTTCCAGTCTGGAAGACCTGTTCCCATGTCGAGCCTGCGCCCCGTTCCGCTGACCCTCGGGATCCTGCTGGCTGTCTCCTGCGCCTCCGGCTCGTCGACACAGAGTCTGCCGACGACCACGCTCCCTGCGACCACCACGCTCCCTGCGACCACCACGCTCCCTGCGACCACCACGCTCCCTGCGACCACCACGACGACAACCACGACGCTGGCTCCCACCACCACGATCGACATCCACGAGGTGCGCACGGCCGAGCAACTGCAGGAATACATTGCACAGGCGGCAGGGTTCAAGCAGGCCGATGCCGCATGGAGCCTTCCCGACGACCTGGATCCACAGGCCGGCGGTGCCCCCGGCTACACCCGGTACGTCTTCCGGGAGACGTCGGGCGGCGTCGTTCCGACGCTCGTCGAGGGCCCGATCGGCGACCAGGTCCGCTGCCAGGACACCGAGCTGCCGTGCTCCTACCTGGAGCTCAAGGCGCTGCTCGAGGGTGGCGAACCGATCCCCGAGCAACTGGCTCTCACACCCGAGCAACTGGCCGCACTCGTGGCCGAGCTCGACGAGCTGAACACCTACATGGAGGGGCACCGCGACATCAACACGACGTGTGCCGAGGGGTTCATATCCGACCGCACCCAGACGCCGAACATGGGCTCGCACCTCTACAACCCGGAGTACATCGGGGACGGCTTCGACCCCGGCCGGCCGGAGATCCTGCTCTACACGCTCGCCGATGACACCCTGCCGAACAGAGCGGTTGGCCAGTGCATCAACGGCGCATGGCAGGGTGACCCGATGCAGTTGGTCGGCACCGCCTTCATCACGCCCCCCAACGTGGTCGGCACCGACCACCCGGAGGGCTTCACCGGTGACCTCGACAACTGGCACAGCCACTTCAACCTCTGCCGGGGACGGAGCACCGGCAGGGACCTCTTCGTTACCGAGGCGGAGTGTGCCGAGGTGGGCGGCAGCTTCAACGAGGCCATCGGCTGGATGCTGCACGCCTGGGTCGACCCCGAACACGACAACCAACTGGGCGTGTTCTCGATGTGGAACTCCACCCTCGCCCCGTTCTTCGACGACCCGGCCATGCGCTCGGCGGCCATGGTGCAGGGCAGCGACTTCCCCGACGGGGCACGCCAGTCGCTGATCACGAACTTCGCCTTCGAAGGGAACCTGGAAGTGGAGATCGGACAGAGCGTGTACTTCAACAACAGCGACTCGGTCCCCCACACCGTCAGCGCCGGCACCTCCGACGCCCCCAACCTCGACTCGTTCGACTCGGGCCTCCTCGCTCCCGGCGACAACTGGGAACTCGGGACCTCGGAACCCGGCACCTACTCGTACTTCTGCGCCCTCCACCCCGACATGACCGCCACGATCATCGTCAGTTGACCCACGACGGGCAGCCGGTCAGGGGAGCTGCCCGGTCAGAAGGATCGTGCGCTGGCCGCCCAGGTCGAGGTGCAGCGCCTCGGTGAGGCCGGGGCGGACCTGGCGGGCGAGGTCCCGGTCGGCGACCAGGATTCCGATCCCCCACCCCGGGAGGCGTTCTGAGGCGACGTTTCCGAGTGTGGCGTAGAGGTTGCGTAGGTCGCCGCCGGTTGAGAGCCGACCACCCCATGGGGGGTTCGTGACGAGGTGACCGGGGCCACCTTCCGGTGCCTCCAGGTCGGAGATGGGCGCCTTTCGGAACTCGACCAGGTCGATGACGCCGGCCCGCTCGGCGTTCGACCGGGCGGCCTCGATGGCGCCGGCGTCCCTGTCGCTGGCGACGATGGATGGCGGTGAAGGCATCGGTGCCCCCGGGGTCGCCGTCACGCTGGCCCAGGTGCCCGGTTCGAACGACGGCCACCCCTGGAAGGCGAAGGTGCGGCCGGCTCCAGGCGCCCGGCCGGCGGCGAGCAGCGCAGCTTCGATGGCGATTGTTCCCGAACCACACATCGGGTCGACCAACGGCACTGTCGGGTCCCAACCAGCGGCGAGGAGCATTCCGGCGGCCACCGACTCCCGCAGCGGCGCCTTCGCCGTCGCCTGACGCCAGCCCCGCATGTGCAGCGGCGCCCCCGACGAGTCGACGCTGACGGTGAACCGGTCCCGGGAGACCCTCACGACGATCAACTGCTCCGGACCATCAGGGTGGCCGACCCCCAGAGCGGTGGCGAACCGCTGCTCGATGGCTCCCGTGTGGACGAGTTGCGAGCCGCGGGAGGTGATCCGGTAGTCGGGTCGTGCGCCCTCCTCCAACCATGGTGCCCAGTCGACCTCACAGAGGCGGCGCTCCAGGTCGGCGAACGAGCGGGCGGTGAACATGGCCACCCGCACCAGCACCCGCGTGGCGCAGCGCAACGACCGGTTGGCTGCGTAGAGCTGGCGTGTGGTGAGGTCGGTCGCCACGGCCCCCTTGTGGGTCCGCGTGCGCTTCACGCCCAGGCCGGTGAGTTCTCCCGCCACCAGGGCTTCGAGGCCCGGCGGGCACACCACGAGCGCGTCATGTCGGGGGCTCCTTCCCCCACCGTGTCGGTCTCCCACCCCTACACGATGGCAGCCGCCGGGTTACGGTCGCGCCATGCGGACTGCGAACGTGATCCTGGCACTGGTCCTCCTGGCGACGGCCTGTGGTGGCGGGGCTGCCGTTTCGACCACCACCACGCTCCCGCCCACCACCACGCTCCCGCCCACCACGACCACCACCACGCTCCCACCCACCACCACGACGACCACCACGACGACCACCACGACGACCACCACGACCACCACGACGACCACCACGACCACCACGACGACCACCACGACGACCACCACGACGACCACCACGCTCCCACCGCGGCCACCGACGATCGACGAGTTGTTGGCACTCGACCAACCCCTCAACCTGGCCCACGCCGGCGGCGACCAGGACCATCCGCACTCGACCATGTACGCCTTCCGGCGGGCCGCCGAGGCCGGCGTCGACCTCCTCGAGATGGACGTGCGGATCACCGCCGACGGGGTCCTCGTCGTCCACCACGACGCCGACGTGTTCGGCACGACCGGCGGTGAGGGCGTGGTCGCCGAGATGACCGTCGCCGAACTCCAGGCCCTCGACAATGCCTGGTGGTGGTCGCCCACCTGTTGGCCCTGCCGGGACCTGGCCGACGGGGACTACCCGTTCCGGGGAGTCCGTACCGGAGTCGTCGAACCACCAGAGGGGTTCACCCCCGACGACTTCCGGATCGAAACGTTCCGCTCGGTCGCCGAAGCGTTCCCCACGCTCGCCCTCGACGTCGAGATCAAGAACCGGGACGACCACGCAGAGGCCGCCATCGCCGCCCTGGTGGCCGACCTCGACGACCTCGACAGACGCGACTCGGTGGTCGTGGTGTCGTTCTCGAGCGACGTGGTCGCCGCCTTCAAGGAGGTCGCCCCGGATGTCGCCACCAGCCCCGGCACCGACGAGATGATCGCCTGGATCCTCGGCGGCGAGGCCCTGGGCGACCACCCCGTCGTCCAGGTCCCACCCAACTACGACGGCATCGAGGTCCTGATGGAGGCGTTCTTCACCGCCGTCGAGGAGGCCGGGGTCGAGGTCTGGGTGTGGCCCGACAGCACCGACCAGGAAGCGGGCGGCTTCTACGCCGAACTGCTGGACCTCGGCATCGACGGCATCATCGCCGGCCGCCCAGCCGCCTTCGAGCAGGTGCTCCAGGACGGCGGCTACGTGGGCTGAGGTTCAGATTCCCAGGCGGCCGGTGCGGAGTTCGCGGCAGGCGCCCTCGTCGCCGACCATCTCGACCTCGACACGGTCGCGTCGACCGAACAGGAAGTTCACCAACTCGACCGGTTCACCGGTGAGCGTCGCCGGTCGCCCCGACTTCCCGACGCGGATCGTTTCTCCGCCCCGGCGGGCAATCGTGAGGTCGATGTCGACGAGCCGACGGCACATGACCTTCGCCCCCTTTCCGAGGCGCTCCCAGAGCAGCGCTTCGAGGCCTTCGATGCCGGTCCGGGGTGACCAGCCGTCGCCCGTACGCCGCACGTCCTCGTGATGCACCACGAACTCGACCAGGTTCATCGCCCCGTCGGCGAACCGCAGGAACAGCGGCGGCCCGCGTCGGACCCGGTCGACCATCTGCGTGAAGTCCCCGCACTCGGCGAGACGGTTGGTGACCCGGGCGGTGTGACGGGCAGGCGCCCCCCCCATGACCAGGCCGGGGCCGGTGTCGGGGCGACGTTCCCGAACCACCAGATGGGCCGCCATGTGGGCGACGGTCCAGCCCTCGCACAGGGTCGGAGCATCGGCACCGAGTTCGTCCATCAGGTCGCTAAGGGCGTGCCTCTCGGACTGCGCCCACTCCCGGGCGTTCATCCTGGAGGCACCGACGCGTCGGGGACCCAGTTGCCGTGGAACCCGTCGGGCACCCGTTGTGGAAGGTGGATGCGCGCCACCGGCTCGGCGGCGAGGTCCTCGCCGTCCAGCACCACAAGCTCGGCCGGACCGCCGGCACGGTCGTTGACGCACACCAGCACCCAGCCGACGCCCTCGTCGGTGGATCCGTCCTTGGGCACCAACAGCGGTTCGGCTCCGAAGCGTCCCTCACCGTGGTCGTGGATGACGATGTCGCCGGTCTCTACGTCGACCTGCTGGGTCGGACCCAGTCCGAGTCCATCGGCGGTGTACGCGTAGCGATGGCGGCGTGTGCCCACCCGGGGATCGTGGGTCGGGAACTCGTGGTGGCCGTCGGCGATCTGTGTCTCGGACACGGTCGCTGTGGCCGGATCCACCACCCACCTGGCAAACGTAGGGGCGCTGTCTCCGACAGGACCGTTGCGGTCCCTGTCGAACATCCGGTCGTAGCGGCAGAGGTCGACCACGACGGTGCCGTCGTCGGCGTCGTAGGCGTTGGCGGGGTGGAACACGTAGCACTGCGGTGCCTCGCACCAGATGACGTCAGCGGCGGTCCCGTCGCGTGGCAGGAGCCCGACGCGGGCCTGGTGGTCGGGATTCCAGGCGAACGGGAAGAGGCCACCTCCCATGGCTTCCTCGATGTCGAGGCACACCGACAGGTCGTAGACGAGGGCGTACCGGGCCGTCAACGACATGTCGTGGATCATCGGCATGCCGTCGACCGGCACGTCGGTCGCCTTCACCACCCGCCCGCCGTTGCCGACGACCACGTGCTGTACCCGGTCGAGTCGGTCCGGATAGGAGTAGCAGACTGCGTGGAGTTCACCCGTCGCCGGGTCGTACTTGGGGTGGGCGGTGAAGCCTCCCGGCAGGGTCCCGTCGAAGCCGTCGTAGCCGATCGTGTCGAGTTCGTAGGTGAGGGTCATGGGCGTGGTGCCGGCCTCGACCATCGCCCAGGTCTTTCCGGCGAAGCCACCCACCGCCGTGTTGGGGCCGAAGTCGCGGTCGCCGTTGGAGCGGCCCGACGGCGGGTCCTCGCCCAGGTCGGCGGCGATCCGGGCGCCCCGCACCCACCTGTTGCGGTACCACTCGGCCTTCCCGCCACGCAGGCGCACGCCGTGGACCATGCCGTCGCCCAGGAACCAGTGGTGGGTGGCCGGATCGGCGACACCGCGGGGGTTCGGGCCGTTACGCAGCCAGCGGCCTTCGAGTTCGGCGGGAACCGTGCCGGTGACCGGCAGGTCGAAGGCCGTCACCTCCTCGGCGATCGGTGCCATCGAACCCTGGAGGTAGGGGTTCATGGCTGCAGCCTCCCACAGGTCCGTTCGCGCCGCCGGGTCGGGACTACCGTACGCGGCGCATGGAGCCCCACCTGTCCCCGCTTCCCACGACCGTCATCGGCGCCTTTCCCAAGCCCGACTACGTGCCGGTGTCCGACTGGTTCGACCTGTCCGACTTCGACTACGCCGCCCGCTGGTCCGACGAGATGGCAGCCGCCGGTGAGGATGCAGAGGCCCTGTTCACGCGGGCAGCCGCCGAGGTGATCGCCGACCAGGTCGATGCCGGGGTCGACGTGGTCACGGACGGCGAGGTGCGCCGGGAGAACTACGTCCACTACCACTGCAGGCACCTCACCGGCTTCGACTTCGAGCACCGGGCCGAGGAGACGATGCGGGGCGTGCTGTCGGCGGTCCTCCCGGTGATCGTAGGCCCCGTCGCCGCGAAGGGGTCGTTCCTGCCCCACGACTGGCGGGTCGCCCAGGCGTCGACCGACCATCCCGTCAAGGTCACGATCCCCGGGCCGCTCACGATCACCGACACGGTCGTCGACCGCCACTACGGCGACCGGGCCGCCCTGGTCGCCGACCTGGCCGTGGCGATCAACATCGAAGTACGTGCCCTGGCCGAGGCCGGCTGCACCCACATCCAGGTCGACGAGCCGGTGTTCGCCCGCCGGGTCGACGACGCCCTCTCCTTCGGTATCGACGCCCTGGCCGCCTGCTTCGACGGCGCCCCCGACACGGTCACCCGCACCGTGCACTGCTGCTGCGGCTACCCCCGTCACCTCGACGACGACGACTACGAGAAGGCGCCGCCGTCGGCCTACCTCGAGATCGCCGAGGCCGTGGATGCGGCGCAGATCGACCGGTTCAGCATCGAGGACGCCCACCGTCCCAACGACCTCGCCGACCTGCTCCCCCGCTTCCGGTACACGACGGTGATCCTCGGTTGCGTGGCTATCGCCCGCAGCCGGGTCGAAACCGTCGACGAGGTCGCCGCCCGCCTGGCCGAGGCACTGCGTCATATCGACCGGGAGCGCCTGGTGGTAGCCCCCGACTGCGGCCTCGGCTACCTGGGCCGCGACCTGGCACTCACAAAGCTCCGGGTGCTGACCGAGGCCGCCGCCGGGGTCTGAGGAAGGCGCCTATTCCTCGACGAAGGTGTGCTCGGCGTCGCCGGTGAGTACCGCCTTCACGATCTTGCCGGTGGCGTTGCGCGGCAGCGGCTCGTCCCGGAACTCCACGATCGTAGGCACCTTGTAGTACGAGAGGGTCTCGGCGCAGAAGGCCGTGATCTCGTCGGCCGAGGCGTCGGCTCCCTGACGCAGGACCACGACCGCCTTCACCTCCTGGACGAGCGTCGGATGATCGACGCCGTGCACCGCCACCTCCCCAACCGCAGGATGTTCCTCGAGGCGCTGTTCGACCTCGCTCGGGTACACGTTCTCCCCGCCCCGGAGGATTAGGTCCCTGAGGCGTGAGGCCATGTGGAGACGACCGTCGACCATGCGCCCGAAGTCGCCGGTGCGCAGCCAGCGGCCGGGCAGGAACACCGCCTCATTCGCCTCCGGGTTGTCCCAGTAGCCGAGCATGACCAGCGGACTCCGTACGCAGATCTCGCCGTTCTCACCATCGGGCAGGTCGTTGCACTCCTCGTCGATGATCTTCACCTCGACCGTGGGGAGTGGGCAGCCGACGCAATCGGGTGCATCCCGGAGCATCTCGTTGGGGGCGTGGCTGACGAGGCCGCCCGATTCGGTGAGCCCGTATCCGGAGCCGAAGGTTCCGACCAGGTGGGGGAACCGTTCCTCGGTGGCCCGTATCAGGTCGGGTGTACTCGCCGAGCCGCCGATGGCCACCGAGGTGAGTTGCAGCGGGTCGAGGCCCTCGATGTCCGGCTCGGCGAGGAGTCGGTAGATGTGGGTGGCGGTGCCGTTCCAGGCACTGATGCCCTCGTCGACGGTGAGTTGCACGACCCGTGCCGGATCGAAACGGCCCATGGGCCAGACGGTCTTGGATCCGGCCATGAGCGACGTGACCGTCGAACTCTGCATTCCGGAGAGGTGGAACATCGGGAACACCGCCAGGCGGGCACCGTCGGCCGAGGGGGTGTCGCCGGCCAGCATCGAATCGCGGGCACCGATCACGAATGCCGCCAGCACGAACGAGATGAAGCTGCGGTGGCTCACCATCGCCGCCTTCGGACGTCCGGTGGTACCCGATGTGAACTGCAGGACGATCGGGTCGTCCTCGGCGATCGGTGTCTCGGGGAGGTCGGCATCAGGGGCGAAGGCGAGCAGGTCTGCGAAGTCGTCCTCGATCACGATCGTCGGGACACCCGGGTCGGTGCCGTCGAGGCGGGCCAGGCGGCGCCGGTCTGCGACCAGCAGGGCCGGGGTGGTGACCTCGAGCCCATATTCGATCTCGCTGCGGGTCCACCAGCCGTTGAAGCAGACCGCCACAGCACCCATGGCCGCACAGGCCCAGAAGGTGACGATGTACTCGGGGCAGTTGGCGGCGAGTATCGCCACCCGGTCGCCGTGTCCAATCCCCCGATCGGCGAGGGCCGCTGCCACAGAAGCGACCTGTCCCTGGAGGCCCTCGAACGTCAGGACACGTCGCTCACCGGCATCGTCGAACACCGCATAATCGGCATCACCGTTACGGGCAGCCCCGGTCAGCATGTCGCGCAAGGACCGGGGCCGGTTCACGAACACCTGCATCGACTCCCCCAGGACCTCCTCGGTCGCGACCTCGAAGAAGCCGCCGGGGCCGGTGAGGGCGGCCGTGGCCTGCTCGTGGGTCAGCGGGGTGTCGCCACCCGTGTCGGAATCGGTCCCGGGCATGTCTGGGTCAGGCATTCGATGTCTGCAGCGCCGACCAGATGCGCTCCGGGGTGAGCGGCATGTCGAGGTGCCGGATGCCGAACGGTGTGAGGGCATCGACCACGGCACTCTGCACCGCCGCCGTGGAGCCGATGCTGCCCGCCTCGCCGATCCCCTTGGCCCCGAGCGGGTTGTGGGGCGTCGAGGTCTCGGTGAACGAACGCTCGTAGGTGGGGACCTCCATCATCGAGATGGCCGTGTAGTCGGCGAGGTTGGAGGTCTGCGGGTTGCCGTCCTCGTCGTAGCGGATCTCCTCGAGCAGCGCCTGGGCGATGCCCTGCGCCAGGCCACCGTGGATCTGGCCGGCGGCCAGCAGCGGGTTGATGATGATGCCGGCGTCGTCGACGGCGACGATCCGTTCAACCGTGGTGTGCCCGGTCTCGGTGTCGACCTCGACGACGGCGATGTGGGCGCCGAACGGGAAGGTCGCACCGGCCTGCACGAAGTCGGAATGGCCGACCAGCGGCTCCGCCGTCTCGCCGGCGATCTCGGCCCACGACCGGGATGCCGACGGGGTACCGGCCACATGGAAGGCGCCCCGCTCGCGATCGAGCACCAGGTCGTCCGGGGCAGCCTCGAGCATGTCGGCGGCCGCATCACGGGCCAGGGCAATGAGCTTGTCGGCAGCATCGCCCATCGACGAGCCGGCGATCTGAACGGATCGGGACCCGCCGGTGAGTTGACCGGAGGGCACCCGGTCGGTGTCGCCGTGGAACACGGTGACAGCCTCGAGGGGCACGCCCAGCCGGTCAGCGACGATCATCGCCCAGGTCGTGTGGTGACCCGTGCCGATCGGGGTGGAACCGGTGACGGCCAGCACCGTTCCGTCGGCCTGCAGGGAGACCTCGCCGTATTCACTGCCGCCGAAGCCCGTGATCTCGACGTAGGTGCAGATTCCGATGCCCAGTTGGCGGATGTCGCCGGCGGCACGGCGTCGCTGCTGTTCGGCGCGCAGGTCGGCGTAGTTCGATGCCTCCAGCACCGCATCGAGCACCATTTCGTACTCGCCGCTGTCATAGACCGTGCCGGTGCCGTTGGTGAACGGGAAGGCTTCGGGGCCCGGCAGGTTGCGCCGCCGCACCTCCGCTGGATCCATGCCGATCTCGGCGGCGAACAGGTCGACGGCGCGTTCGATGGCGGCCGTGGCCTCGGGGCGCCCTGCGCCCCTATAGGCACAGACGGGTGTGGTCGTGGTGACGACCGAGATGTATTCGACCTCGACCCTTTCGATGTCGTAGACGCCGCTGGCCATCTGGCGGGTGAACTCGGGCAGGAAGGCTCCGAATCTCGGGTAGGCGCCACAGTCCTGGAGCACGTCGAGGCGGTATGCCTGGATGTCGCCATCGCGGGTACCGGCGATCGTGACCTTCTGCTCCTGGGCCCGGCCGTGGACGTGGCCGGTGAGGTTCTCGGTGCGGGTCTCGGTCCAACGCACGGCCCGCCCCAACTTGCGGGCCAGGTGCACGACCATGACCTCCTCCTCGGAGGTGACCCCCTTGGCGCCGAATCCGCCGCCGATGTCCTGCACGAACACCCGAAGGTCCTCGTCTTCGATGCCGAGCAGGTCGGTGACGCTCTTACGGAAGTTGTGCGCGCCCTGGGAACTGGCCCAGCAGGTGAGGCGACCATCCTCGATGCCGGCGGCCACCACCCGGGGTTCGATCGACACTGCGGCGACCCGCGAGTTGACGACGTCTTCGGTGACCACGACCTCGTAGCCGGAGAAGTCGATCGGGTCCTCGACGCTGTTGCGGAAGGCGACGTTGTGGCCGATGTCGGGGAACAAGAGGTTCTCGCCGTCGAGGGCGGCGGACTGCCCGAGCACCGGTGGCAACGGTTCGATGTCGGCCCAGACCATCTCGGCAGCATCGGCGGCCAGGTACGGCGATTCGGCGACCACGACGGCAATCGGCTCGCCGACGAATCGCACCCGGTCCCTGGCGAGGAATGGGCGTTTCATCTCGGCCGGGTAGAAGCCCATCAACACCGGGCGGTCGTCGAGGCCGAGGTCGGCGACGGTGTACACGGCGACGACCCCCGGCATGGCCCGAGCATCGTCGACCTCGATCGACTCGATGGTGCCGTGGGCCACCGTGGACCGCACGAAATGGGCGTGGAGGGCGGCCTCGAGGGGGACGTTGGCGACGTACCGGCCCTGGCCGCGCACGAGCGCGTCGTCCTCGCGGCGCAGGACGGGGTTGCCGAGGATCGAGGTGCTGGTCACCCCGGGCTGGCCGAGTTGCCCGCTCATGGCGTCCCCGTGACGTGTGGGACCGGGGTGTCGTTCACCGGACAGCCCGCCTCACTCAACCGGGAACCGCTCGAGCAACTTGCGGGCGATGACGAGCTTCTGGATCTCGCTGGTGCCCTCGCCGACGATCATCAGAGGAGTGTCGCGGAAGTAGCGCTCGACGGGGAACTCGGTGGTGTAGCCGTTGCCGCCGTGGATGCGAAGGGCGTCGGACGCGATCTCGAAGGCGGCCTCGGACGCGAACAGCTTGGCCATGCCGGCCTCCATGTCGACCCGCTGGCCGGCGTCAGCCCGTCGGGCGGCGTCGTAGGTCATGAGGCGTGCGGCCTGGAGCTTGGTGGCCATCTCGGCGAGCTTGAACTGGATGGCCTGGTGCTCGAAGATCGGCCGGCCGAAGGTCTCCCGCTGCTGCGAGTACGCCATGGCGGCATCGAAGGCGGCCTGGGCAACCCCGACAGCCCGTGCCGCCACGTTGATGCGCCCGAGCTCCAACGCCGAGAGGGCGTACTCGCGACCGTGCCCGATGCCCTCGTCGCCGCCGAGGACGTTGGCGTGCGGGACCCGGTGGTCGACATAGGACATCTCGACGGTCTCGAGGCCGCGGTAGCCGAGCTTGTCGATCTTGCGCGACACCGTGATCCCCTCGAACGACTCGCCGGGTTCCTTCTCGACGAGGAAGCAGGTGATGCGGTCATCGGGTGTGCGGGCCAGCAACATGACGAGCGAGGACCTCATGCCGTTCGTGACCCACATCTTGGTGCCGTTGACGACCCACTCGTCGCCATCGCGCTCGGCGCGACAGCGAAGGGCGCCGGTGTCGCTGCCTGCGTCGGGCTCCGAGAGCGAGAAGGCGGCCCGGAACGACCCGTCGCACATTCGGGGCAGGAACCGTTGCCGTTGTTCGTCCGTGCCGAAGCGCCCGATCATGGTGGCGCCGATCTTGTGGGTGTTGAGGAGCCCGGCCAGCGACATGAACCCGCGGGAGAGCTCTTCGATGATGCGCGTGTAGGTGGTGATGTCGAGCCCCAGGCCGCCGTACTCCTCGGGGATCGTCGATCCGAACAGGCCGAAGTCGCACATCTGGTTGAACATGGCCTGCGGGAACTCGTCTGCCTGTTCGAACTCGGCGACGTTGGGGATGACGTCGCGATCGACCCAGGAACGGACGGCGTCGACCATCTCGTCTGCCAGCGCGTGATCGGTGGCCATGACTCCCCTTCCCTGTTTCGTTCCCTGTCCGCTGGCGACCAACAGTACAGCCGTGGTCTCAGACCGGTTCAACCGGCCACGGCCCACTCAGGCCCGGCTGATGACCTCTTCGCCGTAGCGCTGGATCACCTCGAGCGTGCGATCGAGGTCGTCGCCGGGAACCGCGACCCCGGTCCAGGTCACGCCTATGCCGGCCAGCGCCGACAGGCCCTCGAGGTGGGCCTCGGCGCCGAAGTCGCCGTCGCCGGGCGCCCCGCCGGCCGAACAGGCGAAGTGCACGTCGACCGGGTCAGCCCGGCCGGCCTCTTCCAGCCGACGCCAGAGGTCGTCGAGCATCGGGCGCAGGTCGTCGACGGTCTCGAGGGCCGCAGTCCGGGCCGTGGCAGCCATCGCTGCGGGCGTCGGGAACGGGCTCCATCCCTGGCCGCAACGAGCGACACGGGCACGGGCGCGGGCCGAGTTGCCACCGATCCATATCGGGGGATGCGGCTCCTGTACCGGGCGGGGATTCGCCGTGTTGCCGACGGCGACGAACCGGTGCCCCTCGAAGGCGAGGTCGTCGGTGGTCCAGGCGGCGATCAGGGCATCGAGCGCCTCGTCGAAGCGGTCGTTGCGGTCGTCGAAGTCGGCGCCCAGCGCCCGGTACTCGGCCTTCTGGTACCCGGTGCCGGTGCCGAGGATCAGCCGGCCGTCGGAGAGCACGTCGACCGTCGCCGCTGCCTTGGCCAGGATGAACGGGTTCCGGTACGGCAGCACGGCGATGTTGGTCATGAGCCGCAGCCGCCCGGCGGCAGCGGCACAGAAGGCCAGTGCCGAAAACGGGTCGAGGGCGTCGTGTCCCCCTGCCGCCAGCCAGCGGCTACCGGGCATCGGATGGTCGGTGAAGCCGATGGCATCGAAGCCGGCGGCCTCGGCGGCCTGGGCCAGCCGGGTCAGGCCCTCACGTCCCACGAGCCGCCGGTCGTGGGCACCGGCCGACATCGGGTGGGTGAAGGAGAATCGCATCGTCAGGCCGTCCGGCGACTCACGTCGCCTCCTCCGGGGCCACATGTACCTGCTGGTCACCCATCTCACTCACGTCTTCCCGGTCGCCGGCCGCCTCCACTCTCTCAGCCCGGCGGGTCAGGAGGCCACACGTGCCCGGCCGGCGTGGCATGCTCGACCCGTGAACACCCCGGCACCGTGGGAGGATCCCGAGCGGCGCTTCGGATCCGCCATGGTCTGCACGATCGACTCGCTCGCCTCGAGGGCCGGGATCGCGATCCTCGGGTCGGGTGGCAACGCCGCCGATGCGGCCATCGCTGCCAATGCGGTGCTGACCGTGACCTCCCAGCACATGTGCGGACTGGGCGGCGACCTGTTCGCCCTCGTGCACGATGGGAGCGGCCCGCCGGTGTGCCTGAACGCCTCCGGGCGGGCCGGCTCCGGCGCCAACCCCGACCGACTGCTCGCCGAGGGCCACGGGTCGATGCCCAGGCGGGGCGACGTGCGGGTGGTGACCGTCCCCGGCTGCATCGACGGCTGGTCGGCCCTCCACGACCGTTTCGGCTCGATGCCGCTGGCCGAGGTCCTGACGCCGGCCATCGCCTTGGCCGAAGACGGCTTCGAGGCGTCGCCCCTCCTGGTCCCCGCTGCCGCCGGGGTGGAGGGGGTCGACGGCGCTCAGGACTTCGCCGGGTTGGTGCAGACCGGCCAGGTGGTTGGTCGACCCGGGGTGGCCCGCCTGTTGCGGGCCCTGGCGGTGGGCGGACGCGACGCCGTGTACCTGGGCGAGTTCGGCGACGAATTGCTCACCGTCGGGGCCGGCGAGTTCACCGAGGATGACCTGCGCCGCTCCCATGTCGATTGGGTCGATCCGCTCGGTGCCCGGGTATGGGGCCACGATGTCTGGACGGTGCCGCCAAACTCGCAGGGCTACCTGATCCTGGCGGCGGCCTTGATCGCAGACGGCCTCGACCTGCCCCGCGAGGACGACCCACTGCGGGCCCACCTGCTGGTCGAGGCGATGCGCCAGGCGGGCCACGACCGGCCCGAGGTGCTCCACGAACGTGCTGACGGTGTCTCCCTCCTCGCTCCGGAGCGGCTGGGTCCACGTCGCAGCACCATCCATCCAGACCGCCGGGCCGTGCTCGGGGACACCTGGCACGACGGCGACACCATGTACGAGTGCGTGGTCGACGGCGACGGCATGGCGGTGTCGCTGATCCAGTCGAACGCCGACGGCTTCGGCAGCCATGTGACCCTGCCGGGCCTCGGGGTCTTCCTGCACAACCGGGGCCTCGGGTTCAGCCTCGAGCCGGGCCACCCTGCCCGCTACGGGCCAGGCCGTCGTCCGCCCCACACGCTGTCGCCGGCTCTGGTCACGCGGTCGGACGGTTCGCTGCGCTCGGTGCTGGGGACCATGGGCGCCGATGCCCAGCCCCAGGTGGTGCTGCAGATGCTGGTCCGCCTGCTGCTCGACGGTGCCTCCCCGGGCCACGTGGTCGGGGGTGGGCGCTGGGTGCTGAGCGGTGGGGGCGGCGGCTTCGACACCTGGACGGATCCGGATGAGGTCGAGGTCCTGCTCGAAGCCCATGCGCCGGAAACCTGGGCCCACGGCCTCACCGCCCGCGGCCATCGGGCCCGGGTCGCACCTGCCAACTACGGCCACGCCCACTGCATCGAGGTCGTCGATGGTGGCCTGGCCGGCGCCGCCGACCCCCGTGCGCTCGTCGGCGAGGCGGCCGGGGCATGATCTGTCCGTGACGCAGAAGCGCAGGTCCTATACGTCGATCGTCATCGAGCGGGAGATCGCTGCATCCCGGCAGGTGGTGTGGGATGCCTTTCTGGCCTTCATCGAGAAGGCGACAGGCGGATACGACGTCGAGGGGGATCCGCCGCCACACGGTTTGGGAGCGACCCTGGGGCTCACCCTGGACGACGAGACCCTGAGCGAGGAGGTCATCTCGTTCGAGCCCCCGTGGCGACGCGTCTACGAACTCACCGGTGCTCCGGTGAAGATGTACCAGGGCACGACCGTCATCACGGATCAGGGCGACTCCTGCCTCCTGGCCTGGTCGCTGGTGGTCGACCCATTGCCCGGTGGGGCCAGCGATTCCTTCCTCGAGACTGCGGAGGCGTTCCTCACCGGGTTCGTCGACCGCTTGCAGGCCATGGTCGAATCTGGGGACTGACCGACTCCCCCCATTCCTGGAGGACCCCATGCGCATCGCCGTCAACGCCTCGGGCGAACTGCCCCATGCCGACATCGGCCGAATGCGCGAGCATGCCGCCCGCGCCGCCGAGGAGGGTTTCCACGGTTGGTGGCTCGCCCAGACCGGCCTCGTCGACGCCCTGACCGTGTTCCCGGCGGTAGCCGATTCTGCACCGGGTCTCGAGTTGGGTTCGGCGGTGATCCCGACGTTTCCCCGCCATCCCACGATGCTGGCCGGACAGGCGCTCACCACCCAGGCGGTGCTCGGTGACCGGGACCTGGTGCTCGGCATCGGCCTCTCGCACAAGCCGGCGATCGAGGGCTACCTCGGCCTGTCCTTCGACCGGCCCATCCGCCACCTCATCGACTACCTGGAGGTGCTCATGCCGCTCCTCGACTCAGGTCGGGTCGACTACGACGGTGAGGCCTTCACGACCCACATGGAGTCGAAACGCCCCGGTGACCGTGCCCCGTCGGTGATGGTCGCTGCACTCGGTGAGCAGACACTGCGCGTCACCGGGCGACGTACCGACGGCACCATTCTCTGGATGGTCGGGCCCCGCACGATCGCCGACCACATCCGGCCGCGGATCACCGCCGCTGCAGCCGAGGTGGGCCGACCCGACCCTCGGATCGTGGCCAGCCTCCCCGTCTGCGTCACGGGCGACGCCGCTTCGGTACGGGAGGCGGCGGCACGGATCTTCGCCATCTACGGCGAGTTGCCCTCGTACCGGGCGATGCTCGACCGCGAGGGTGCGGCCACCCCGGGCGACGTGGCCATCATCGGTACCGAGGAGGAGGTCGCCGCCGGTCTCGAGGACCTGGCACAGGCTGGGGCCACCGACTTCGTGGCCGCCGAGTTCGGCACGACTTCCGATGAGTTCGCCCAGACCCGCAGGCTCCTGGCGAGCCTCCTCTGACCGGCTGGCCGATTCTGCACCACATGCGCTACCGTGAACACATCTGACGGACCGTCAGAAACTTTCGACCACCGGGAACCCAGCCCCCGCGGAGCCAGCATGCCCGAGATCCCCCGGATCATCTCAGTCGACGACCACGTCGTCGAACCCCCCGACCTGTGGACGTCCCGCCTGCCGGCGAAGTACCAGGACCGCTGCCCACGCGTCGAGCGCGACACCGCTGTGTTCAACTTCGAGGGCGGCGTGTTCTCGTACGAGAAGGGCGTCGAGGGCGGCACGCCATGCGACTGGTGGCTCTACGACGACCTCGTCTACCCGTTCCCGAAGGTCTCGGCGGCCGCCGGTTTCGAAGACCTCGACATCACCCCGGTCACGTTCGACGAGATCCATCCCGCCGGCTGGATCCAGAAGGATCGCCTGGCGTCCATGGACGAGAACCATGTCGACGTCTCGATCTGCTTCCCGAACGTGCTGCCCCGCTTCTGCGGCCAGACCTTCCACGAGCGGGAGGACAAGGATCTCGCCATGCTCTGCGTCCAGGCCTACAACGACTGGATGATCGACGAGTGGTGCGCCGACGAAGGCAGGGGGCGCCTCGTCCCGCTCACGCTCATCCCCCTCTGGGATCCCACCGCGGCCGCCGCCGAGGTGCACCGGTGCGCCGGGAAGGGCTCTTTCGCCGTGGCGTTCTCGGAGAACCCGTACCCGCTGGGGCTGCCCTCGATCCACGACAAGGACCGCTTCTGGGATCCGTTCCTCCGGGCCTGCGAAGAGACCGACACGGTCGTCTGCATGCACATCGGGTCGTCCTCCAAGATGCCCAGCACATCGCCAGATGCCCCGTTCGCCGTCTCGTCCACGCTCACCTTCTCCAATGCCATGGGGTCGATGTGCGACTACATCCTCTCCGGCGTGTTCGTCCGGTTCCCGAGGCTCCGGATCGCCTACTCCGAGGGTCAGGTCGGCTGGATGCCGTACGTGATCGAGCGCATGGACAAGATCTGGGCCGAGCGGGGCGATGCCACCTTCGGCATCGACCTCCCCGAGCCACCCAGCACCTACATCCCCGGCCACATCTGGGGCTGCATCTTCGACGACGAGATCGGCCTGCACAACCGGGACATAATCGGCATGGACCAGATCTGCTTCGAGGTCGACTTCCCCCATGCCGACTCGACCTATCCCCACACCCTCGAGGTGGCGACGGGGATCTGCACGGCAGCAGGCCTCTCCGAAGGGGAGACCTACAAGCTCATGCGTGGCAACGCCATCGACTGCTTCGGGCTCGAGCGCTTCGGCATCACGGCCTGATTCCGGGATGCTGCCCGCAGAGGGCGGGTGCGTTGCCGTAACGTCGTGTTCGTGAGGACGTGGCTCCAGGCGCTGTTCGCCGTCGCACTCGTGGCCGCCGGCTGTGGCGGAGGCTCCAACCCCGGTCCAACCAGCACGACTTCGTCCACGATGACCGCCTCGACGACCACTTCGACGACCACGAGCGCTCCCCCCGAGACCTCGACCACCACCTCGACCTCCACCTCGACCTCCACCTCGACCTCCACCTCGACCTCCACCTCGACCACAGAGCCTCCGACCACGAGCGAGCCCGCTCTCCCCGCCTCATGGCAGGGTGTCACATCCACCGAACTCCACATCGGCCTGATCCTCGAGGACGACGACAGGCTCAACGAAGACTTCTACACAGCCCTTGCCGGGGCGCAGAACGACCGGGGGGGGATCCTCGGCCGCCAGGTCGTCCTGCACGCCCTGCGCTACAGGCCAAAGAGCGCCGGTTCCGCCGAGTCGGCCTGCACCACCCTGCTCGAGGTGGAAGCTGTGTTCATGGTCCTCATGGACACGGTCGACGAGGAAGCGGCACGCTGCGTGAGCCAACGCTATGGAGCCCCTGTCGTCGCCCGTTCCGGCCTCGCCGCTGACCTCGATGCCGACCTCGGTGGCCTCCTGGTCACCGTCGAGATGGATCCGGATGACGCTCGCCTCCTCGGGCTCACCGCCCTGGTGCGACGCGGCGACCTGGACGACGTCCGGCTCGGCACGGTCTGGACGGGGGCCACCTCCAGATTCCGCGACGGTGTCGAAGAACTTGTCGAGGAGTTCACGCTGGACCTCGTCTCGGAGACGAACCTCGAGACGACACGCGCCGACGTCGACCAACTCGTCACAGCCCTCCGGGACGACTTCGCGGTCGAGGGCGTCGACATCGTGCTGGTACTCGAGGACGCCGGCAACCACGCCAGCGCCCTCGAACGGGTGGGGTCGGTCGTAGAGCTCGTCATCACCGACCCCGAGGCGGTGGCACCCGGATTCCCCGGTGATGTCAGCCTCTCCACGTTCGTGGGTGGACAGGTCTCGGCGCTCACGATCGAGGTTCCCCGCCTCGAGGAGACACAGGCCGACCCATCGGTTCAGGAGTGCTTCTTCGAGCTTGCGGCTCTCGACGACACGGGATCCACCTCCGCAGACATCTACCTCGATGTCATGCACGCCTGTCAGGTGTTCCGGCTGGCGATGAAGTTGCTCTGGGAGTCAGGGGAGGCCCCGACCCCTGAGGGATTCATCGGTGCCGTCGACTCGATCGGGTCGTTCGGGCTGCCCGGGCTGGCCGAGGCTTCCCTGGGACCGGACAAGCATGGTGCCGGCGACCTGTTGCGGCGGTTCGCCTACGACCCCGACCTGGGCGGCCTGGTGGCGATCGGCGATCCGATCAGCGCAACAGACCTGGGGTAGGCGGCCACCGGGTCGGTGCCGGGTTCGGCGGAGTCCTAGGGCCGCGTGAAGGCCGGGCTCCAGTTGTCCGGCGGGAGCCCGTCCAACGGCGTGGCCACCTCGTCGACCGTGGGGCCGTGCTCGGCGGCATGTGGAGCGAGTGCCTCGGCGTCGAAGCCGTACACCTCGACGGCGTTGTCGCAGAAGATGGCCCGCAGGTCGGCCTCGTTCCAGTCGGAGAAGCAGCGTCGCAACGACTCACGGGAGTTCGGGAACGTGCCCTCGTAGTGCGGATAGTCGCTGCCCCACATGACCTTGTGCACGCCGACCTTCCGGATGGCGGCAGCCTCGGCCGGGCTCGGGAAGCTGGCGCCGATCCAGACGTTTCGGTCGAAGTACTCGCTTGGCTTGTTGGGGAGCACCATTTCGGCGGCGAAGCCGAGTTCGCCGACCCGACCTGTCGACATCTGGGCGTGGTAGCCGTCCATGCGTTGCAGTTCGTCGAGCACCCATGCCACGCCCTGCTCTGTCATGACGAACCGTAATTCGGGAAAACGTTCGAAGACTCCGGACATGATCAGGTGGCCCAGGTTGCGGTGGGCGAAGAACGGCACCTCCATCAGGTACATGAGGGTGGCGGCCGGGGCCTCTCCGTAGTTGGGGCCGCCCGAGCCCCCATGCTGGGAAATCGTCAGGTCCAGGTCGCGGATCACCGCCCAGAGGCGGTCGTAGTGCGGCTCCCACAGGCCTGGGATTCCCATATCTGGCGGGATGGCCGGGAACATGAAGCTGCGGAAGCCGATCTCGGCGGCCCACTCGAGGTCGGCAATGGTGTCGTCGAGATCGTTGAGGAAGACCTGGGGAAGGCCGCAGCGGCGCTCGGGGTGTTCGTTGCACCAGTCGACCAACCAGCGGTTGTGGGTGCGAATGCCGACGAGGCGCCGTTCGTACTCGGCACGGTCGGTGGCTGGATAGGTGATGAGGGTTCCGGTGGGGAAGAAGGGTGGAACCGTGTTCGGGTAGGTGATTTCGGCGACCACGCCGTCGGCGTTCTGGTCGGCAATTCGCCGCTCGTCGTCCCAGTTGCGGGAGCGGCCGTCGTCCTGGAGGTCGCGGAACGGGTTCGAGTAGCCGCCTCGCCACTCCTTGAAGGCGTCGCGCCACTTGTCCTCGAGGTACTCCTCGTACATCTTCATGTTGCCGCCGGCATGGCAGTCCGAGGAGATGATCGTGTACGGGGCGGGGGTTTCGATGGCGGTCATGGGCCAGTATCGCCCGTCCAGCGGCCACGGGGGATACTGGCCCATGCCCTTTGACCTCTTCGACCTGACCGGCCGCGTGGCGGTCGTGACCGGTGGTAGTCGGGGCCTCGGACGCGAGATGGTCCTGGCCTTCGCCGAACAAGGCGCAGATGTCGTCATCGCCAGCCGCAAGCTCGGAAACTGCGAGGAGCTCGCCGTCGAGGTCGCTGAACGCTTCGGCCGCCGGGCGCTCCCCGTCCAGTGCCACGTGGGCCACTGGGAACAGGTGGACCGCCTCGCCGACACCGCCTACGCCGAGTTCGGCCGGGTCGACATCCTGGTCAACAACGCCGGCATGTCGCCCCTCTACGACTCCATCACCTCGATCACCGAGGACCTGTACGACAAGGTCATGGACGTGAACCTCAAAGGCGTGTTCCGGCTCTCTGCAGTGGTCGGTGAACGCATGAAGGCCGACGGACGCGGCTCGATCGTCAACGTGAGCTCGGTGGCCGCCGTGCGGCCCACCCCGGGTGAGGTCGTCTACGCAATGGCCAAGGCCGGGATGAACAACCTCACGTCCTCGCTGGCGCGTGCGCTCGGACCGGAGGTACGGGTCAACTGCCTCATGCCCGGCCCGTTCCTGACCGACATCGCCAATGCCTGGGACCTCGAGGCGTTCGCCCGGTCGGCCCGGAAGAACATCCCGCTCGGCCGGGGCGGGGAGCCCACCGAGATCGTCGGTGCCGCCCTCTACCTGGCCTCGGACGCCTCGAGCTTCACGACCGGCAGCGTGGTCAAGGTGGACGGCGGGCTGGCGTGAGGTTTCCTCAGCCCCCCGTCCTTCCCACCGGGATCGCGGTGCGGTCGCAGATGGGCCGCAGGGCGAAGCTCGACACCATCCGCGCCACCCCCGGCAACTGCGCCAGGTGTGTGCGGTGGAGGACCTCGTAGTCGGCGACATCGCGCACGACCACGTGCACCAGGTAGTCGAAACCACCAGCCATGAGGTGGCAGCTCATGATCTCGGGCCTCTCGGCGACCGCCACCTCGAAGGCGTCGAGAGTGGCCTCGTCCTGGCCGACCAGCGTGATCTCGACGAACACGTCGGTGCCGAGGCCGACCCTTGCGGGGTCGAGGAGTGCCGCATAGCGGTCGATCACCCCCGCCTCCTCCAGGCGTCGGACCCGTCGCAGGCATGCCGAGGGCGAGAGGTTGACCGCATCGGCAAGGTCGACGTTGGCCCTCCGACCGTCCTGCTGCAGGAGTTCCAGGATCGCATGATCAACTTGGTCAAGATCCAATGGCGCTGCCAACATGCGCCACAGTCTATATCTACGCAACGTTGTTGCGCTCCATGTCAGATTCCGTCCCGTCTCCACAATCGTCCGGCGCCGCCGGTCTCGTAACGTCTTCGACAGACGCCGGTCCAATCCGGACGGGCCCCTGCCTCCCAACCAGGAGCAATCCCCATGCACATCGGCGTGCCCACCGAGATCAAGACCGCAGAACGCCGCATCGGCGCCACCCCGGCCGTCGTCGGCGAACTCACCGCCAACGGCCACGAGGTCACCGTGCAGACCGGGGCCGGCGACGGTGCCGGCTTCGACGACGTCGTCTACAAGGAGGCGGGGGCCACCATCGCCGGATCGGCCGCCGAGGTCTTCGAAGCCGCTGAGATGATCATCAAGGTCAAGGAGCCACAGGCCGCCGAACGGGCCATGCTGCGCTCCCACCACACGCTCTTCACCTACCTGCACCTGGCTGCCGACCGGCCCCAGACCGACGAACTGCTCGCCAGCGGCGCCACCTGCATCGCCTACGAGACCGTCACCGACGACGCCGGCCACCTGCCGCTCCTGGCGCCGATGTCCGCGATCGCCGGCCGCATGTCGATCCAGGCCGGCGCCCACGCCCTCGAGGCCACCCAGGGCGGGGCCGGGCTCCTCATGGGCGGCGTGCCCGGCGTCCGCCCGGCCAGGGTCGTGGTACTCGGCGGTGGCGTCGTCGGCGAGAACGCCATCGAGATGGCCATAGGCCTCGGTGCCGACGTCACGGTCCTCGACCGCAGCCCGGCCGCCCTCGACCGGCTCGACAAGCGCTTCGGCGCCACGCTGCGCACCGTCTTTTCCACCCGTTCCGAACTCGAGGCCTCGGTCCACGACGCCGACCTCGTGATCGGCGCCGTGCTGGTGAAGGGCGCCAAGGCCCCGCACCTCGTCTCCCGCGAGATGCTCTCGGGCATGCGCCCCGGCTCGGTGATCGTCGACGTGGCCGTCGACCAGGGCGGTTGCGTCGAGACCACCCGGCCGACCACCCACCTCGAGCCCACCTACGTGGTCGATGGCATCGTCCACTACTGCGTGGCCAACATGCCGGGCGGCGTACCCCGCACTTCCACCCTGGCGCTCTCGAACGCCACGCTCCCCTACACCCTGGCGCTGGCCGGGATGGGCGTCGATGCCGCCCTGCGGGCCGACACCCACCTGCGCAACGGCCTCAATGTCCGTGCCGGCATGGTCACCGACCGCGCCGTGGCCGACACCTTCGATCTCGACTACGTCGATTCCCTCGAGGCGCTCGACCGCCGCTGACGCACCAGCTCCCCCGGCAGACGACCGCCTACACCAGGTGGGCGGCTATCGCACGAGCCACCTCGTCAGCGGTCGCCGGACCGAGGGTCATGGTCGGGAGCGCCAGGTCCGCGCGCACCTGCCGTAGTTCCGCCCGGGAGAACGCACAGTCCCGGTGCACCGGCTCGATGCCGTGCAGCCGGGCTGCGTTGTGGCCGAGGATGCCGGCCTTCACCTCCGGCGTCAGGGCCGGGTAGCCGTAGGCCTCCTGGTAGGCCTCGGTGATGGAGAACGCCCGGAAGGCCTCGATCTGGTCCTGGGGGGAGCCGTACCAGAGGCAGTCGGTGCCCCACACCACGTTTCCGACGCCCACGGCGGACATCAGCTTGCCCAGCACGTGGGCGGCCTGGTCGGGCAGGGGCATGAGGAAGCGCCACGTGGATCCGAGCTCTGCATAGACGTTCTGCCCGGGCCCGACGCCCGCCCGCTCCAGTGAGGCGACGAGGCGGTCGACTCCACCGTTGGGCGCCGAGGGGTCGTAGGTGCCCTCGACCACGTCCGCCTCGAAGCCCGAGTGGTAGACGACGAACGAGATGTCGGGGTTGGCGGCGGCGGCGGGACCGACGTCGACAGGGTCGGCGAACCGGCCGGAGCCCCCACCAACACCGCGGAAGCCCTTGTGGACACACACCACGGGCGGTCCGACCTGCCGGACCGCCTCGAGGAAGGGGCGGCCCACTGGCATGCCGTCTGGATCGTGGTCGTCGAGGAAGAACGGAACGGCCGCCGGGAGGTGCGTGTAGGCCTTCCATGCGACGATCGGATACTGCTCCCGCACACCGGCCATGGCCTCGACCATTGCCGCCGGGTCACCCAGGTTGGGCATGGCCTGGCCGTGGGCCAGGACCCGGCCCTCGACGCACAGGGCGTCGGCCATCCGTTGCGTGGCGGCCATGACCTCGGCGGAGAGCGGGTTGTCGGGGCCGGGAACCGGGATGGCGGAGAGAACCGCCAGCGAGGTGTCGCTCTGCAGGAAGAACAGGTCGAGGAACGCCTCGATCGAGAAGCAGGCCCGTGGATCGTCCTCGCCGCAGGCGATCTGGGGGAAGAGTTGGCCGAGGAACGGGGTGCCGTCCCAGGGCACGTCGGGCGTGATCTTGTAGTCCAGCAGGTGAGCCTGGAGGTCCATCACGAACTCGTCGCCGGCCAGGATCGCCTCGGCGACCTCGGGCTCGGTGGTCGCCTCGGGAGGTATCTCGTATGTGCCGCCGGTGGTGGTGGGCGGCAGCGTCGTGGTGGTGCTGGAAGTCGTGGTGGTTGTGGAAGTCGTGGTGGAAGTCGTGGTGGAAGTCGTGCGCGTGGCCCGTTCGGCCGAGGCACAGGCGTCCAGGACCAGCAGCGTCAGGGCCGAACCGCCCAGCGAGGCCAGGAACCGTCGCCTCGAAATCCCCAGGCGCCGGGCCACCACCTCGGCCTCGTCGTTCGACAGGCGAATGGCCTCCCGGACGACCGGCGAGGCGGGCGGAGGCACGAACTCGCCGTTCGACGCCGGACCCAACTTGATGGGCAGGCCCCCGTGCTGGTCGCTTCGGCGTCGCATCCCGAGATCATGCCCCAACATCGCTGAGGCGACCTCGCTATCCCTCCCTCCAGGTTCAAGGGACGACCGACTGGACGCCACGCCAGCGATCTATCCCTCCAGACTCGACGACCTCCACGATTCGCCGGACCGCTTCGTCGACGTCGGCATACCCGATGTACAGGGGGGCGAAGCCGAATCGGAGCAGGTCCGGCGGACGGAAGTCGGGGATCGTATGAGACTCGTTCACGAGTGCCTGCCCAACCGCCTGAGCCTCGACATGGGAGAGCGAGACATGCGATCCACGCCTGCCTGGATCCCGGGGGGTGCGCAGCTCGAACCCGAGGGGCGCCAGGTGCATGTCAGCGAGGGCGATGAACCGCTCGGTCAGGGCCGTCGACTTGGCCCGGATGCGGTCCATTCCCGCCTCGAGGGTGAGGTCGACCCCCGGTTCGACGAGTGCGGCGGAGAGGACCGGTGGGGTGCCCGTCAAGAAGCGCGACGCTCCCTCGGCGGGACCCGCATCGAAGTTGAAGGCCATCGGGTCGTCGGATCCCAACCATCCCCGCAACGGGTTCCGCAACTCGGTCCGGGCAGCGTTCACGTAGAGGAGGGCCGGAGAACCAGGACCGCCGTTGAGGTACTTGTAGGTGCAGCCCACGGCGAGGTCCACCTCCGCTGCTCCGAGATCGATCGGGACGACCCCGACGGAGTGGCAGAGGTCCCAGAGCACCAGGGCGCCGGCCTCATGGACCATCCGTGTCGTGTCGGCGAGGTCCCAGCACCAACCCGAGCGGAAGGCGACCTGGCTCAAGGACACCAGGGCCACATCGGCGGCATCAGGTCCCGATAGCGCATCGGAGAGAGCACCGACCGCTCCGTGGACCCCGTCGGTCGGCAGTATCACGACCCCATGATCGGGCCCTGCCGCCTCGGCTGCCGCCCGCAGTGCCTGGACGTCCGAGGGGAAGTTGAGGTCGTCGGTCAGGATCCGGGTGCGACCGGGTCGGGCCTGGAGCGCGGCGGTTGCCGTCTTGTAGAGCGCAATCGAGGTGGAGTCGGCCAGGACGACCTCACCCGGTTCGGCACCGACCAACTCGGCAAGACGGTCGCCGATGCGTTGCGCAATCTCGAACCAACCGTCGTTCCACACGCGGATCAGGCGATGGCCCCATTGTCGAACGAGGTCCTCGGCCATCATCGCCGAGGCCACAGGGAGGCGTCCGAGGGAGTTTCCGTCCAGGTAGATGAGGTCCGGGTCGGCGTCGTCGTGGACGAATGCTCCGCGGAACCCGGCCAGCGGGTCGGCGGCGTCGAGCGCCGCCGCTCCCGCGGGCGTCAGGTCGGTCATGGGCCCGGCGACCGGGCCGTGGTTGCTCAGCCCAGCGAGGCCAGGAAGTTGGTGGCCTCGTCCGTGGCCAACCATACGGTGGTGGCTGCTGTCGCTTCTGCCGCTTCCGCTGCCGCGATTGCCTCGAAGAAGGCTGTGACCGCTGCCGCCTCTGCTGCCGCTGCCGCCTCCGCTGCCGCGATTGCCTCGAAGAAGGCTGCCGCCTCTGCTGCCGCTGCTGCCGCCTCTGCTGCCTCCGCTGCCGCGATTGCCTCGAGGAAGGCCGTCGCGTTGTCCGTGGCGAGCCACTCCTCGGTCGTGGTCGGGGCCTCGCCCAACCAGTTGGTGGCCTCGTCCGTGGCCAGCCAGACGGTGGTGGCGGCCTCTTCCTCGGCCTTGGTCGGCAGGCCCAGGAACCGGCGCCCATCGGCGCTGTCGGCCCAGGTGGCTGCGGCCTCTTCCTCGGCCTTGGTCGGCAGGCCCAGGAACCGGCGCCCATCGGCGCTGTCGACCCAGGCCTCGACCGCGGCGGTGTTGGCAGCGACCTGATCGGCCGCTTCCTGGCCTGCGAAGGCGAGGATGGCGAGGAAGTTCCGAGCTTCGTCGGTCGCCAGCCAGGCGTTCACCGCGCCGGCCGGCGGGCCGGTCTGGACGGCGACGCTGGCGGTCGAGGCCGTTCCGGTGCCGACGGCGTTGATGGCCGAGACCCGGAAGGAGTAGCTGGCGCCCGAGGTGAGGTCGCTGTAGGTGGCGGTGACCGCGGTGGAGGCGGTGTCGGCGGTCGCCGTCGCCCAGGTGGTGCCGTCGTCGACGGTCTGCTCGACCTTGTAGCCCGTGATGGCCGTTCCGCCGGTGACGGTCGGTGCGGTCCATGTGACGGTCGCCGTCGTGCCGTCGGCGGTTGCCGCCACGGCGGTCGGTACTCCCGGTGTGGTGACCGGGATCACCGCGGCGCTGGCCGTCGACGCCGTGCCGGTGCCGACGGCGTTGACCGGGCTGGCCCGGAAGGTGTAGCTGGTGCCGTTGGTCAGGCCCGTGACCGTGGCCGAGGCCGTCGTCGACGTGCCGTCGGCGAACGTCGTCCATGTGGTCGAGTCGGACGACGACTCGACGGTGTAGTCGGTGATCGCCGATCCGCCGTTGTCCGTCGGAGCGGTCCAGGTCAGGGTGACCTGGGTGTCGCCTGCCGTACCGGCCACCGATGTCGCTGCGGTCGGCGTCGTGACGGGCGTGGCCGACGCCGTCGCCGAGGCGGTGCCGGTGCCGACGGCGTTCACTGCGCTGACCCGGAAGGTGTAGGCGGTGCCGTTGGTGAGTCCGGTGACCCGCAACGATGCCGTCGTGGAGGCGTCGTGGCTGAATGCCGTCCAGGTGGTGCCCGAGTCGGACGACGACTCGACGGTGTAGTCGGTGATCGCCGTGCCACCGGTGACGGTCGGAGCGGTCCAGTTGAGCACGACGGACGTGTCGTCGGCGGTGCCGGACAACGCGGTCGGCGTGCCGGGCGTTGTGACGGGCGTGGCGGACGCTGTCGCCGAGGCTGTGCCGGTGCCGGCTGCGTTCACTGCGCTGACCCGGAAGGTGTAGGCGGTGCCGTTCGTGAGGCCCGTCACGGACACCGGCGGGTCGATGATCGCGTCGCCGCTGCCGTCGGCGAAGGTGGTCCAGGTGGTGCCGGAGTCGGACGACGACTCGACCGTGTAGTCGGTGATCGCCGAGCCGCCGGTGTCCGTCGGGGCGGTCCAGGTCAGGGCAACAGAGGCGTCGGCAGCGGTCCCCGCCAGCGAGGTCGGCACACCCGGGGTGGTGATGGGCGTGACCGCGTCGCTGGCGCTCGAAGCAGTGCCGTCGCCCATCGCGGTCGTGGCCGTCACCTTGAAGGTGTATGCCGAGCCGTTGTCAAGACCGGTGATGGTACACGTCGTCGTGGTGCCGTCGGTCGTGTCGCAGTACGCACCGCCTGGTGTCGCGACTGCCCGGTGCTTGGTGAGATCCGAGCCGCCGGTCGTGGACGGGAGTTCCCACGTGACTATGACCTGGCCGTCCCCGGCGGTGCCCGCGACTACTGACGGCGCGCCTGGTGTGGTCGCCGGGGTGCCCGCTGCGGCAGCAGAGGCGGTTCCGTCCCCTGCACTGTTGGTGGCCGTGACCGTGACCGAGTAGGCGCGGCCGTTGGTGAGGGCAGTGGTTCCATCGGTCAGTGTCGTTATGTCACAGGTGACGGTGGCGGCGCCCGTGGTCTCGCAACTCGCGACAACTTCGCTGTTGTACGAAGCATTCGCGGTGTAACCCGTGATGTCGTCGCCACCGTCGCTCGAGGGCGCGGCCCACACCACGGTCAGCGAGGTGTTGGCTGCGGTGAGTGTCGGAGTGGATGGTGCCCCGGGCACGCCGAACGGCGTGGCCGCGCTCGAGGCGACGGAATAGGTAGACGAAGCTGTTGGGTTTCGGGCCGAAACCTTGAAGGTGTAGGCGGTGCCATTGGTGAGGTCGGTGACGTTGTGGCTGAGCGTTGCGTTCGATGACTGGGCGACGCTCTCAGTACGAACCACGTTCAAATCCTCGTCGAGTGCAATGATCGTGTAGGTCGTCACAGCCGGAGAGGTCGTCAAGTCGGTATTGAAGGTAACCGTCACAGAGTTGACACCTGCGACCGCCGTGGGCGCCTCAGGGGTACCGGGCGCGGCGGCACCGGCTGGGCTGGCAAGGGCCAGCAACAGGCCGGCTGACAGACAGGTTGCCGCCAAGAGACGCGAACTCGTCCTTGCTGTTCGAATAGCACCCGTCACAATCAGCCTCCCATCTGTCGCGCCCGCCTCGCGGCTGCCGACCTAACGTCGAACGTGATTCGC
>Ga0208639_1000482_pt1 | contig 29824 bp, 24 predicted proteins | sample ETNtaG_33_FD_185772 | JGI IMG/M metagenome (GOLD analysis project Ga0208639, IMG submission 185772) | Marine microbial and viral communities from oxygen minimum zone, Eastern Pacific Ocean - ETNP201310SV76 (SPAdes) (version 2) | ecosystem: Environmental > Aquatic > Marine > Oceanic ...
TATTCGAATACACACTCATTACTTCACTTCAGTGCTAGGATTTCAACTAAAACATATGAATGGATTCATAATAGAATATTAGATTTTGTTAAAGCAGGTAAAGATGAATATACTTCTTTTTTTATGGGTAGCGGAGTTACAGCCGGAATGAACAGAATTGCTAAAACATTAAAAAGACTTAGACCTGAAAGAGACATAGTATTAGTATCAATGATGGAACATCATTCAAATGATCTTCCCCATAGAAAACATGGTGGAAAAGTAATTCATATTCCTCTAGAAAAAAATCATCAAATGGCAGGGAAAATTAATACTCAAATTTTAGAAAAATACTTAGAAAAATTTTCAGATAGAATTAATTATGTATCAATCACAGGATTAAGTAATGTTACTGGTATTATTAATTCAATTAACAAAATAGCAAAAATTGTTCATAAATATAATGTTTATTTAATTGTAGATGCTGCTCAAATGGCTGCACATGTCCCAATCAAAATGAGTGGATTTAATGATAAAAACAAAGAAATAGATGTACTATTATTTTCTGGGCATAAAACATATGCTCCAGGCTCTCCAGGAGTTATTATAGCAAGAAAATCATTTTTAAGTGCAATTGAACCTGAGGATGTAGGTGGTGGGATGGTAGATAAAGTTTATCCTGATAATTATTTTGTTACAAAAAAATTCCCTGATAGGGAGGAAGCAGGAACCCCGAATATTTTAGGAGCAATTACTCTAGGCGCATCTGTTCATATATTAGATACAATAGGGATGGAAAATATTTTAGAAGAAGATAAAAATTTAATCCAATATACCATGGATCAATTAACTAGATATAAAGAAATACATATCTACGGTGATACAGATATTAAAAATTGTCCTAGAGCTGGAACCATTTCATTTAATATCAAAAATATGGATCACGGTCTAGTAGCGGCTATATTGAATGATTATTTTAATATAGCTGTTAGAAATGAATGCTTTTGTGCTCATCCATATGTACAAGAAATGTTAAGCGCAACACATAAAAAAGAACTAGACAATTGTGAATTTATAGATAATAATCTTTCATGGAAAATGGAACCTTGGATGGGGATGGTCAGAATTAGTTTTGGGATATATAATAATAAAAAAGATGTTGATATTCTAATATCATCAATTTATAAAATAATTAAAAATACAAACTTCTATAAAGAACAATATTATATTAATGAAAATGAAGATTATAAGCATATTAATTTTAAGTTTTCTAGCGATGATTTTTTCAGTCTAACGGAGACTATAGATGATGAAATTAAAATACTGTAGTAAATGAATATTAAAAATCGTATCAATAATTTAATAACTACTTTAAATAAACATAATATAAACTATTATGTATATGATAAACCTACAATATCAGATTTTGAATATGATATATTGCTAAGAGAATTAGAAGAATTAGAAAATCAAAATCCTCAATATGTTAACGATAATTCTCCAACAAAGAGAGTTGGTTCTAGCCCAATAAAAGAATTTGGAACAATAAAACACCGATTGCCAATGCTATCATTAGCTAATGCAATGAATGAGGTTGAATTAGTTGAATTTAATAAACAAATAACAAAAAATATTTCTAATAATATTGAATATGTCGCTGAATTAAAGTTAGATGGACTGGCAGTAGAATTAGTTTATGAAAATGGTAACTTCATACATGGTTCAACACGAGGAGATGGATTTTCAGGCGAGGATATTACAAATAATCTTAAAACAATTAAAGGTATTCCCTTGTCTTTAACTGGTGGAGAAGTTCCTAACTTACTAGAAGTACGGGGAGAAGTATTTATAAATCACAAAGATTTTAAAAAATTAAACGAATATAGAAAAAAAAAGGACCTCCCTTTATTTGCAAATCCTAGAAATTGTGCTGCAGGTAGTTTAAGACAATTAGATCCAAAAATAACTGCTAAGCGACCACTTAGAATCTTTTGTTATGCTCCTGGAGAAATAGATGGTATTAAATTTAATAGTCAAATAGAATTTTTAAGTAATCTCCCTAAATGGGGCCTCCCTGTTAATCCACATATTAAATTAGGAAAAGGAATTGATTTCATAAAAAAATATTATAAATCCGCAGAGAAAATAAGAAATAAAATAGATTATGATATTGATGGTGTTGTGTTCAAGGTTAATTCTTATTTATTACAAAAAGAAATTGGAGTACGTAGTAAATCTCCTCGCTGGGCCATTGCTGGTAAATTTAAGGCCGAACAAGCAATAACAAAAATTTTAGATATACAAATTAGTGTAGGTAGAACGGGGGCATTAACTCCTGTTGCTAAATTAGAGCCTGTAAAAGTTGGAGGTGTTATAATATCAAATGCAACATTACATAATCAAGATGAAATTAATAAAAAAGATATCAGAATTAATGATTATGTTTTAATCCAAAGAGCTGGTGATGTAATCCCTGAAATATTAAAAGTGATTAAAGAAAAAAGACAGAAAAATACAATTACTTTTCTAATTCCAAATGAATGCCCTACATGTAATTCAAAAGCAATAAAAAACATTAATGAAGCAGTATTACGATGTATGAATGAAAATTGCAAAGCTATAATAAAGGGTAAAATTGAACATTATGTTTCAAAAAATTGTTTAGATATAAGTGGATTAGGTACACAAATAATAGATCTATTAATTATGAATAATCTAATTAATAATATATCAGATATATACAAATTAGAAGTTAATGATTTAATAAATCTTGAGCGTATGGGACAAAAATCTGCTGAAAATATTATTAATTCAATTAAGAAATCAAAAAAAACTACTTTTTCAAAATTTATTAATGGTTTAGGAATACGAAATGTAGGTTTAAATGCATCAAAATTATTAGAAAAAAAATTTAATAACGATATTCAAAAATTAATTCATTGCACTTACGAAGAATTAATTAATATTAATGAAATTGGTGATATAATGGCAAATTCAATTATTGAATATTTTGATAATTCAAATAATATTGAAGTTATCAATCAGTGTTTATCCTCTAATTTAGAATTTGATACCTTAAAAAATATTAAAACTACAATTTTAACAGATAAATTATTTGTTTTTACAGGAACCTTAAAAAAATATTCAAGATCAGAAGCTATTAAAATTATTGAATCATTTGGTGCTTCTTCATCTTCTTCGATTAATAAAAAAACAACTTACTTAGTAGCTGGTAATAAAAGTGGTAGCAAACTAAATAAAGCAAAATCATTAAATATAAAAATATTAAATGAAGATGAATTTTTAAATCTAATAAATAATATTTAAACCCTAATAAAGTGCTTAATATCACAATATTATTAATAATATAATTGTAAAATCATTTATTAATTATTCTATTTTTGAATAATTAATGGAGGAGGAAATAAGCTGTTTTATCATAGTAAAGCCCCAATTATTTGGGGCTTTATTATTTATAGTGGAACAAATAGATAATTATATAGTATATATAGTAAAGGTAATGTCAAAAATTACAACTCCTCCTAAGTTGTTGACTTAATAAATAAGAAGCTAGTGTAAACTAGCTTCTTATTTCCCTTTTATAAATTTTCAAACTCTTCTACTGTATATGTTTTTAATATAATTGCATGAATTTCTTTTTGAATAAACTCATTAATAACCGCATAAATCATTTGATGTCTTTGTACTAATGACTTATCTATAAAATCATTAGAAACTATTTTCATCCTTAAATGAGATCCTCCTTTGAAATTAGCATGGTTAGTATGCTGGGATGTTGTATCTTTGATTTCAAAATGAATAATATCTAATTTACTTTCAATTAAATTTTTTATTTTTTCTTTAATCATTAACAAATATTATATATTAAGACTATTAAGTTTATTTGATAATTCAGATATATTAATTGCATAATTTAATGCCTCTTCCTTAGATATTGATCCCTCATTATATAATTTTAATATTGAATCATCCATGCGTATCATACCATCTTTTTGACCACTTAATATATAATTATCAATTTGATGAATATTGTTTTCACGAATTAATGATTTTATTGAAGAAGTATTTATAAGTACTTCTAATGCTAATGATCTGCCCTGACTTTCATTGGGAATTAATTGTTGTGAAATGATGCCTAATAAATTTAAAGATAAAGTTGTTCTAATAATATTTTGTTTATCGGGAGAGAAAGCATTCACCAATCTATTAATGGTCCCTGATGCATTATTTGTATGTAATGTACCTAAAACTAGATGCCCAGTCTCTGCAATTGTTAAAGCAGCATTCATAGAATCAACATCTCTTAACTCTCCTATTGATACAACATCTGGATCTTGTCTTAGTACACTCTTTAATGAATCACTAAAACTTTTAGTATCTGAACCAACCTCACGTTGATTAATTAAAGAATTTGAATGCTCATATAAATATTCAATGGGGTCTTCAATAGTTATAATATGAGAATTATTTTCATTAGAAATCTTTTTAATTAATGCGGCCATTGTAGTAGATTTTCCACTGCCAGTACCGCCTGTTATTAATATTAATCCTTTTTTATTTAAAGTTAAATTAGCAATTGATTCTGGGAAACCAAGCGAATCCAAATTAGGTATAGAATATGGTAATTTTCTAAAGGTTGCTGCTACATTTCCTCTTTGCTTAAACAAGTTAACTCTAAATCTACTAACACCCTTAATACCAATTGAAAAATCAACATCATCCCCATTTGAGAGTAATGATAATCTTTTATCATTCAAATAATCTTTTAAAATTTTATTTAAATTATCGGGAATTAATTTTTCTTCATTTAAATTCAACAAATCTCCATTAATTCTTATTTTAGGTGGAGAGCCAACAGTTAAATGCAAATCGCTTGCATCACGGGTCACCATATCGCTTAACATTTGTTCTAAATTCATATTATTTAAGTTAATGTGTAAAAGAGATTACTCAAACATATCATATTTAACTTCTTTTGTCCAATATGTTATATTTAATGAATCTGGAATATCAATTGATAAATTAAAATCGCCATTATCTCCAGGATCAAGGGATGTATCTGAAACAACACCATTATTAAAAATAATAATATTACCACTAATAAAGACAGAATCAACTAAAGCAGGATTTGTATCCTTTTCCCATAAATAATAAACTACTCTAACAAAATCACCTCTCCTGCTCCCCTTATTAATCAATGAACCTGAAAAGGTTAAATTATCTTTACTAATTTTTTCTTCAATTGAGATTTCATTAAATACAATATTAGCTTTTAATGGTTCCATCTCTTTAATTGAACTAACTTGGAGTTTGTCAATTTTTAATTGACCTATCCTTGTTTCAACAATTAAATTTTCAGCATTTTCTTGAATTATTTTACCTTGAATTATTGTGCCATTACTAATAATAATTTCATGTTCAATCTTAGGTGTCTTAACTAATTTCAATATTTCAGAATTAATAGATGGAGCAATTAAACTTGATTCATATTCTAATATTTGAGCATTTAATTCATTTATTTTAAATTCTAAATCTTCAATTTTATCTTTTAACGGGTAGAATGGATTATGATTTATATGTTTAATTTCTTTTATAATTTTTTCTGGAATAATTTTAACCTCAGAATTTTCAACTTCAACTTCTTCTTTCCCTGCACATCCATTCGAAACGAATAATAATGAGACTAATAATAATATATTAAATAAATGTTTCATCTAATTAGATTGCATTGCTTTTAAACTAGCTTCCCTCAATTTATTTTTATAAAAATCTCCTGCATTTAAAGAATTTGCCAAATTATTTAATTCGTAATAATAATCATAGTTATAAGGATCTTCTAGCATTGGAATTAATTCATCAAGTACACCGACATCACCAAAGGTTGATAATGATTGTATTGCTTTAATTCTCAATAATCTTGGAAATCCATCAGTTTTTGCTACTTCAATAAAAACAGGTTTAATTTCAGGATTTGAATAATCTTCTAAGCTACCCATAATAGAATGTAATACAGCATAATATCTGTTTTTTCCAATTTGATACGATTCTAATAAAGCCATCAGAAGTCTATCTCGTTCAACAATACCCATTGAATTATTTACAAAATTCAGCATCTGATCATTAGAACCTGGAGAACCTAACATTTCAACAAAAAAGTCTACTAATTCAGGAGCATTTTTTCTTGATAAGATTTCAACAGCTCTATTTCTTATATGTAAGTCAATTTCATCATTTCTTGCGATATCCATCAATAAGGGGATTGCACGATCATCATTTAACTCTCCCAATGAAAGAGTTAACAATTCATTCATCCTTTGATGATTTTTTAAACTTATTTCATATAATTCTAATAGTGTTATTACTTTGTCTTCACTATTATTTTCACCAATAGATTCAATAATTTCAGATCTTAAATCCATTATTTGCATCTCTGAATTTGATAATCCTTCAATTAAACCCGCTGAACTTTCAGGAGAATTAAATCCAATTAAAATTTTAAGTGCTTTTTTCATTATTTCCATTTCTAAAAAATCTGAATCTGAAATAGTTTCTAATATAGCTGTCTTTAATGTAGGATCTTTTGATATAGATAAAATATTTAAAGCTTCTAACCTAACTTTTAATATTTGATTTTTATCTTTATAAATTTCAATAAGAAGTTCTAATGAACCTGATTTACCAGAATTGAAATCAGATTTTATTTTATTTAAATCATCTATAGTGTATGGATCTTTAACAAGGATAATATCTTTTTTAGGATCTTCATTTTTTGATTTTCTTCCAAATAAGCCACCTTTTTTTGAATTTTTATTAGATGAGGAATCTTCTTCTTGAGTAAATAAAATTCCTAAAACTAGTATTAAAGGTAAAAATCTAAGTATTATTTTTTTCATTTTTATATATTTGCTCACTGTGTAGATGTCAAATATTATTCATATATGATAGCTAAATCAAGATAAATTTAAAAATTCCTGCCAATCTCCTTGCCATATTTCCCCATTATCAATACAAGTTACTGTATATTTACTTAACCAATCCCCTAAATAAACTATTCGATTACTATCTTTTTTAACAATGCCTGTTTGATGATAATGGCCTATACATACTACATCATAACCAGCTTTCCATTTTTTCTTAGCATATTCTAAGGTATCAGCAAATATAATCTTTTTATATTTATCATTATGATTATAATCAGAACTAGATTTAGATATTTTTTTTGATAATGAACATGTAAAAGAGGCTGGGAATAGATTGTAAAGAAAAATGAATACTTTAGATCGAATAATATTTTTCATAAATCTGTATCCAATATCAGATTTTAAAATTCCATCTCCATGAGTTATTAAAATCTTTTTATTACTAGAGTTGAACTCTAAATCTCCTTTATAAAATTCTAACCCTGTGTAATTACTAAGATATCCAAAATCCCAAAAATCATGATTCCCTGCTATATAATAAATTTTTATATTATTATTATATAAATCTTTTAATGCATTTAAAATACTATCATAACCCGATGGAATTTGATTTTTATATTCAAACCAATAATCAAAGAAATCACCTCCAATGATAAGAGAGCCCTTCTTTTTTATCTTGATTTTATTAAATATTTTAAAAAGTTTTTCTCTTCTAACAGCTTCTTTTGAATCATTATTCATTGAAAAATGATTATCAGAAACGATGTAATATGGTCCATTCATAATATAGAATAATTGAATTAAATTATATACAAGTACAAATGTAAATTAACAAGAAAATGAAAAAATATAAATATATATTATTAATAAATTTATTATTTACAATTCTTCTTCCGCAATATGGGAAAAATATTGTTCAATATGAAGATTTTGATTGGCACTTTATTCAAACCAATAATTTTGATATTTACTACTATGGGAAAGGAGAAAATCAATTAGATATCATTGCAAAATATTGCCAAGATGCAAATGATAAAATTTCTATATACATGGGCTGGGAACTAAAAGAACGTAGCTCCATTGTAGTATATAATTCTCATAATGATTTTCAACAAACAAATGTAGTTGATAGCTATTTACAAGAAGGTATTGGCGGTGTAACAGAACTTTTAAAAAATAGAGTTGTTATACCTTATGATGGTTCCCTTAAAGAATTTAAACATGTTATTTATCATGAATTAGTTCATGTTTTTATTAATGATTATATCTATGGAGGTTCCTTAAAAAATTTAATAAACACAAATAGTGTGTTTATACCTTTATGGATGAATGAAGGTCTTGCTGAATATTTATCAAGTAAATGGGATGCCAATTCTGATATGTGGGTAAGGGATTTAGCAATTAATTATGATCAACTACCAACGATAAATGATCTAAATGGCTATTTATCTTACAGAGGAGGACAATCTGTATGGCGATTTATTACAAACAAGTGGGGAGAAGAATCAATAGCAGAAATTTTCTTTCATATAGATAATAAAAAAAATGTCAATCAAGGACTTGAAAATGCAATAGGCATTAATCTAAAAGAATTAAATAACCAATGGCAAAAATATTTAAAAAAAGAATATTGGCCTGATGTTAAATATAGAGATGATATCAGAGATATTTCCAGACAACTTACTAATCATATTGATCTATATAATAGTTATAATATAGCACCCTCTCCATCACCAAATGGTTTTGAGGTTGCTATGTACTCAAATAAAAATGGTGAAATGGGTATATATATAATTTCTATGATTGATGGCAAATTCATTAAGAGAATTATTAATGGAAATAAAACATCAGAATTTGAAGAATTGCATATATTAAAACCAGGAATTTCATGGTCTCCTGATGGAAATAAAATTGTTTTTGCAGCTAAATCAGGCAAATCAGATGCCTTATTTATATTTGACTTAAATAATTCAAAAAATAATTTAAAGAAAGTATTTAATCTAGAAGGAATCTTTAGGCCTATCTGGAATCCTAAATATAATAAGATTGCTTTTGTTGGTAATAATGGTATGTCTAGTGATATTTATATTTATGATATAGAAAATGATAGTCTGAATAACATAACAAATGATTGGTTTAGTGATGTTCAAGTATCCTGGCATCCTGATGGGGATAAACTGTTAATTATTTCAGATAGAGGAAATCATTTAAAAACTGGCTATATGAGTAATTCTTTAAGTTTTTTAGATCATAATGTGGAAAATTTAGATATATACGAACTAAATATTTCTAATGAAAATATAATTAGATTAACAAATACAGATGAAAATGAAACATATGCATGTTATTCTCCAGACAATAGTAAAATAGCATTTATTTCAGATAAATCAGGTGTAAATAATATTTACATATCAGAGGACGGGGGGACGTCTGCTAAGCCTGTAACAAATATTATGACAGGGGTAACGCAATTAAATTGGATTTCTAATAACCAATTAATTTATACAGGTTTTTATAAAGGGGGATATGATATATTTATTTTATCAAATATTGAAAGATTGTTAAATGATAATCTAAATATCAATCTTTCTAATTGGAAAAATGATAAAAATATTTCATTACTAAGAAAATCAAATACATTTAATAATAAAAAAAATAACTATCAAAATTTTGTTTTTGATGGAAGAACAAAAAAAGGAAATACTGTAAATAAACTTGATGAAACTCTTCTTAGAGATAATGATAACGATTATATAAAAAATAAATATAATACTCGATTTACTTTAGATTATGCACAAGCATATTACAGCTATGATTCTTACTATGGATCTCAGGCAATGGCAATGTTTTTATTCAGTGACATATTAGGTGATCATAGAATAGGCCTTAGCACAGAAATGCAAATTGATTTTAAAGAATCTGATTATTATTTATCATATAGATATTTAAAAAATAAAATCAATCATGATATAACATTTTATCACCAGGCATATAAAACAGATATTTATGCATCTAATAATTCAACATATCAATATACTTTAAATAGGAATATTGGATTAAATTATTTATTCTTCTTACCCTTTTCAAGATTTGATAGATTAGAGGGCGGCCTTAGCTATAATCATATAATAAAAGAAGAATCTGAAATCAATACTTTGTCTGGTAATGAATCTACACTAGAATATGACTCATTTAATATTTTTAAACCACATTTAAAATATGTTTGGGATAATACAAGATGGTTTTATTTATATCCTGTAAGTGGGACAAGATCTTATCTAAAATATGAATTAGTACCTCAATCCACCCTAAATGATTATATATTTGAAACTATAACATTTGATCATAGAACTTATTTTGAATTATCATTCAAAAATAAAATAAGCTTTGCCAGTAGACTGTTCCTTGGTTCAAGCTGGGGAAAAGATCAAAGATTATTTGGGGTTGGGGGTGGACCGTGGATTTTTTCTGATACAAATAATATGGTTAATTCAGATTATGAAGATGCTCTTCCCTTTGATGATTTTTACTTTATGAATAATTTTGTTTTCCCTGTTAGAGGTTTCCCAATGGCTGAAAAATATGGTAGAAAAGCCTTATTAATGAATTATGAATTGAGATTTCCATTCTTAATGTATTATTTCCCTTCAATTAAATTTTTAGGACAATTATTTGGAGTAGCTTTTGTAGATATGGGAGTAGCATGGAATGATAAATTCCCAAAATTCCGAGACAGAGAAAATTGGGAAACAAATTTAAACCCAAGCAATATTGGCCAAGTTGATGAATGTGGTATAGATGATGGTAACAACTCATGTCATGGATGGATTATGTCCTATGGCTTTGGTCCACGATTTATATTTCTTAATATGGCATGGAAACTCGACTATGCAAGACAATATAATCCGATTAACGGAGATAGGTCTAATAGATTTTGGTACCTCACAATAGGGTATGATTTTTAAATTATAAATATGAATAATATGATATATATATATACTGATGGTGCATGTAAGGGTAATCCTGGTCCAGGTGGATGGGGAGCACTTCTAAAATATAATGAACATGAAAAAGAGATAAATGGCTTTTCATTAGAGACTACGAATAATATTATGGAGTTAACAGCAGTTATTGAAGCTTTATCAATTATTAAAAAAAAATCTGAAATTACAATTATCACTGATTCAAACTACGTAAAAGACGGTATAACAAAATGGATTGATAATTGGAAGAAAAAAGGTTGGAAAACAGCTAACAAAAAGCCAGTTAAAAATAAAAATCTTTGGGAAAAGTTAGACAAACTTACAAATAATCATAACATTACATGGAAGTGGGTCAGAGGTCATACTGGTAATCCTGGAAATGAAAAAGCTGATGCTTTAGCTAACGAAGCAATTATTAATAATTTATCCTAAAATTAAATTAATAAGCAAAATAATATCCTGTACATTAATCGTATTATCTTGATTTAAATCTGCAGCTTCATTTGATGAATTAGTAAGAATCATATTTACTAATTGAACAACATCTAATACATTTATTAATGAGTCAGAATTTATATCACCTAAAGTCACCTGATTTTCTATTACTGATAATACAATTGGAAAGGATTGAGTGTAAGAAATGTAACCACTTTGATTAGAAAGTATATTTAATGTAAAAATAACATCTGACTCAATAATACTAGAATCAAATAATATTTCAAAAGGCTCTTCAATATTAATGCCAACGTCTCCAGAATTTATGTGTCCAATAAAGATGTTTTGATTTAAAATTTCAACATTAGCATCTGATTCTAATACTAATGAAACATTTGTAGCATTTCCCCAGTCAGCATTATTGAATAATATTACAGATAAATTAATTTGTTCACCTGGATTAATTGTACCATCAGTATCGTTAAGAATAATAATATCTTCTCCAGAATATTCAAGCTTTGGAAATAAAGGAGTAGTCATAGCATTCAGAGCATCTACTTTACCTCTACCTAACATTCCCTGAAGATAAGTTTCAGTATTAATATCATAAATAACTGGGTTAGCTGTCTCTAATACCATAGTCTGAATCATTTCATTATTCCAATCCATATTATATGATTTTAATAATCCAAACACACTTGCTGCAACTGGTGAAGCCATAGATGAACCATCCCAACTTTGATAGCTGCTATTCCCTGTACAACTTCTAATGCTCTCTCCAGGAGATGCCAAATCAACAGTTAAGCCATAAGTAGCCCAATGATTCCATGAATTATTTGTACCGATAGGGCATACAGAAACAACATTATCGTAACCCGATGGATAATGAGATGAATTAGATTCACCTGAGCTACTATTCCAATCACCTCCATTACCTCCAGCACAAACAATAATTGTATTATACTGATTAAAACATGTATTAATAACACTTTGCTCATATTGACTATATCCCAAGCCTCCCCAGCTATTATTAACTATTGAAAAGCCTTTAGAAAAATATCCTGCTTTAGAAGCATATAATATTCCATCAAATCCATCAGTTATATATATATCATTTTGTTGGTTCTCAGTTGATACTTTCACAGACATAATGCTACAATTAAATGCTGTTGATGAAATACCCGTTGAATTATCAGTTGTTGCTGATAAAAGTCCTGCAACATGAGTGCCATGAGACCATCCACCTGAATTTGGAGGGTCCGGGTCATTGTCATCCATACCACTAATACCTGATGGATCCCAACCAATTAAATCATCTATATATGTACTTGAATTATTATCCCAATCATCATCATCAATTCCATTTAAATCACCTGGATCTAAATACCAATTATTACCAGAGCCCTCGATTGTACGCCCATCACCATCAGCATCTTCACCCAAATTTTGCCATAAATTATTACGCAAATCAGGATGACTCCAATTAACACCGAGATCAACCGATGCTAAAATCACATCTCTATCTCCAGGTATTAGCCCATTATCAGTCCATAAATCCCAGGCTAAGTTTGAGTTAATATCAGGTAAAAACCATTGATTATTATAATATTGATCATTTGGAGTGAATAATGGTTTTCTATAATATTCATATTCAACAGAATGAATAAAATTAAGAGATTCTAAAGCCTGCTTAATTTTATTAATATAATCAATATTATTTTCTGAAATAGTAATTCTATAAATTCTATTTAAATATATATCATTATCAAAATCATCTTCAGTCGCTCCATTTAGCCACTGCTCAATTAATAAAATATCAAAATCATCTAAGGTATGATTTAATTCATTATTATCTATAATGTTTTTTTCTTTAATTATAAGTGGAGCAACTTCTTTTTTAAGGCAAAATAATAATTTGTTTTCCCAAACATTATTAGAAAATAATAGATTAAAAAAAAGGGGTAAAATAATAACAGCTAAATTTCGCATATTAATTTTCAAGTATTATACTAACTAAAAGAACAATATCTGATACATTTACTACTCCATTAGAATTTAAATCTGCAAAATAATTATATTCTGAATTTAATACTAAATTAACAGCTACTACTACATCTGATACATTTATATTACTATCATTATTTATATCTCCTAGAACAAAAGAATTTATAAAAGCAGGAGGAAATGTTATATTATCAATCCACGCAGAATCTTCACCTTCATTTACACCTCCATCTTTATTGTATCTCCATAAAAATGTATGATTTCCTTGGTTTACAGGGAATGTGTTTTCTGACCAATCAATCTCTCCTGCCCACTTCCCCTGCTCAATTCCATCAATATAAAAGGCTAAATAATCATAATAATTTCCACTCCAATTACCTACATTTTCACATGAAACCTTTTTATCAAATGAAATTATTCCATCCTCTTCAACATACATCTCTAATATTAAATCGGAAGTCATATTTTCAGAAATAGAACCTGATTTAGCGCTAACATAATCTGTTTCATTTAATATAGGAGTATAATCTATTTCCCAATTACTATTTCCTGAAAAACTCCAAGGTAGAAATAGAAAATCACCTGATTCAAAATTTTCTATTAAAAATTCAATATTTAGTGGATAATCATAAGAATATTCATTATCATTGGCATTTAATAATAAATTAATATTAAAAGAATGTCCATTTGGAGCCATCGAATCTACATTAATTTCAAATGTTATATTTTCAATATCTCCTTCATTTAAAATGCTTAATTCTTGATTACTATTTAATATTAAAACATAAGGACTTAAACTAGTTTCATTTAATTGCATAATTATATTATTAGCTGGCTCAGTACCCAAATTTTCGAGATATAAATTAAAAATTATATTTTCTCCTATTGATATTAAATCATCATTACCCAAATCTATAATAACATTATTCATTGCAACATATGGACCATCAGGAGCTGATAAAATTATATTTGAAAAATATGGTTGTAAATTTTGTCCAGTAACTGTAAGCAGTATTTCTCCAGGATTACTAGTATTAATTAAATCAATATTTCCAATTCCAAATTCATTAATTATACCTGAGCCAATTAATTGATTTCCCATTGATAAACCAACATAGGAAAAAGGTTCAGCATTAATAGTAATTTGATTAGCTCCTGGAGATAAAAATACAGGGTGGTCAACATCATTAATTTCTGGAACCTTTAAATATGTTGAAACTGAGGGGTCCCCCATTAAATGATATATTTCCCAATAATAATCATCCATACCATTAGCCTGAACAACTGCTAAATTACCAAGCATAATGATTGCATGATTTACTATTGCCCAATTATTCTCATTATTTTCATGAAACATACCATCATATGCTCCCTCACCTGTTGAATTATAACTTGGGCTAGAACTCACACTTCCTGAACCTACACCAAACCAAAAATCTTCATCCCAATAAGTATAATCAGATCCTCCAATATATCCTATTGCTCCAGCATTATCCTTTCTTAATAGTGCTTCTCCAAAACACTCTCCTGAATCAAAAGCATTTGTCAGGCAAGTATTACCCATCATTGTTCCATATTTTTCATAATTAGACATATTATTAACATCGTTAACAGAAAAAGAAGGGTCTGCCCAGCCAGATTCATATCCGTGTGCTGTATAATTTATAAAACCTGCTCCTTGACTAGCTAAATTTAATATTTGTGAACCTGAATTTCCTGATGCAGGATATAAAAATGTATTTGAATTAATTCCATGATTGTTATTAAAATAATAATCATTTCCATAATTAATTTGACCATTACCATAAGTTGGTGCATAATTTGAATCTACACCTGAAATTAAAATAACATCTCCTAAATAAGATGGATCTGACATCTCATATTTTTCATACATAATCGTTTTATCAATTTGACTAAGCAATTGATTTGGTGTTTGAGCAGAAAACCTTCCACATAAAATATCAGGAATATTATCATTTGTCATGTCACAATAATCTAAATCAGAAACATGTTCCGAAGTAGAATAAGATGGTGGTATCTGCTGAGTATCACCTACTAATAAGACAAAAGAAATTGGAGGTAAATTATTAGCAGGATTAATATATTGTTCATTAATATATGCCTTAATTGATGAAGCAGAGGAACCTATTTCATCTGTATAAACAACAATAACATTAAATCCTTTCTGAGTCTTCCAATTAATAAAATCATCTAAATAGCCTTCAAACACTTGGTTTGCTATTATTAAATAAGATACTTTTTCTTCAATAAAATTATTGTTTCGAGATCTATATTGATTATAATTAATTAAAGTCTTTGAATAAATAGGTTCAAAATATTGAGAATAATATTTTGATTTATTATAGCTGTCTAGCTCAGAGTTTATATTATCAAAATGCACTATAAATTCAATATTATTATAAATAATTAATTCATTTTTAACCGGATTATATTTAATTGGATTTATAGATAAATTTGATATATTAGTTCCTCTCATTTCACCCTTGCTAATAACTTCAATTAGATTATGAGTATTAGAGTCATTAATATAATCTTGTTTATTAATTTTAAATGAATTATCAAAATCAGAAGTAATAGTTTTAGGCCTTGAACCCTGATAAGGCATAATTTTAATATTAGAATTAATAGTATTTAAATCAATAATAGTTTGACTTTTATTAATAATTTCTACTCGAGCATTTGCTCCACTTGGAATACTAATTAAATTATTAATTTGAGGTAAGGAAGGAGAGCCTATTTTATTTGATGAATAAGCACCCTCTATATTTAAATTTAAAAAAAAATCATTATTCTTATTAAGAATATCATAATTTATTTCATCAATAACAATTGTTCCATATAATTCAGATGGATTATCAGCATTAAAATCAATTATTTTATCTTGATTTAAAATTATTTTATTGCTCGCGAAAATCATATTAGATAAAAGTATAATATAAAGCATTGCAAATTTATTCATAAATCTCCTTTGTAGATTCAAATTTTTAAAAATTATTGCTTATTTATTTACAATAATAATAATTAATGTTTACAGAATGTAACATTAATAAAAATAAACTAAGCTTTGTATATTAATATATAATTATTAAGGGAAACTTTATTAGTTATAAAATGTAAAAAGTTATAAATATAATTTTATTAATGAATTACAAGCTAAATCTCTGTCTCTTTCTATTCTGTTCAATTATTTTTTCAAATAATAATTTGAAATTTTCTGCAGATTATTTAGAAAATATTATTGAAAATGATATTGAAAAAAGAATTTTTAATGATAATGTAGTCATTAATAATAAGACTATGGTTCTATATACATCTCAAGCAATTTACGAACCTAATTTACAAAAAGTCACATTAATAGGTGACGTTAAAATGTATGATCAGGGTGATTCTTTATCTTGTGATAAATTAATTCTATATGATCAACAATATAAAAACTTTGAATCAATTGGTAATGTAAATTTTTATAAGGGGAAACAAAATATTAAATGTGAACATTTATTATATAATGAATTTTCAATTAATAATGATGTTCAAATAAAATTATTTAATTCAGCTGAAATTATTGATTCAACTAGAAAAGTACTCGGAGATACTCTAATTATTAATTACCAAGATTCTTTAATCAAAGATATTAAAATAAATTCTAATGCTCAATTCTATAATTATAGAACTGCAAAATTTAAAAAAACACAAAATTATCAAAAAATTGAAGATAAGATGTCTAGTAAAAAAATGTTTGTTAATTTTAATGACGGTGAAGTGAATAATATGTATTTATCTGGAATGGCATCAACAACCTTTAATGTGATTGAAGATACACTCGTATCTGGAGTTAACTTTTCATCTGGAGATTCTATCTCAATTGAACTTGAAAATAATAATATAGATAGAATGAAAATGTTTGGAGGAGTCAAAGGTAAATTTGAACCGGAATTAAATAATTCTAGAGTAGATTCAACTGTATTATATCAAGCTGACTTTATTGATTATCAATTAAGTAATGATGTAAGCTATTTATATGATAACTCCCTAGTTAATTATGATAATAATGAATTAAAAGCTGGAGAAATATTTATTGACTGGAATGAAAATAAATTAGAAGCAAGAATTAAAGATTCAATCTATCCATCTATAAATGGTTTTGGTGAAAGTCCTATTTTTGGAGAAAAAATGGAATTTGATTTAATAAGTAAAAAAGGTAAAATAACACAGGGAGAAACAAACTTTAATCAAAGCTTTTATAAAGGCGAAACATTGACTAAAGATAAAAATGAACTTTTTTATATTAATAATAGCCTTTTTACTACTTGCGAACTAGATCATCCACATTATTATTTTTATAGTGATGAAATGAAAATGATTCCAAATGATCGCGTTATTGCTAAACCAATGACTTTATATATTAGAGAATTACCAATTTTTTATCTTCCATTTGCTGTTTTCCCCAATAAAAATGGGAATAGAATTAGTGGGTGGATTATGCCAACTTTTGGACACAGGTCATCAACAGGTACATATTTAGATAATCTAGGATATTATTATGTAATAAATAACTACTCTGATTATACTTTTTTATTTGATATCCAAGATAAAAAGGGGATTATTTCTAATCATGAATATAGATATAAAATTAGATCCGGGGAGTCATGGTATAATTACATATTGGAAGGCTATATGAAATATGAAACAAAAAATTATTTAGCAGAAGGAGATGAAGATATTTCAAATTTATTTTCTGATAATTCTCAAAAAATTAAAAATATTACCTTCTATCATAAACAGTCATTTGATCCAACTCAAAATATAATTATTAACTATAAATATAAATCATCATTAGACCCCGAAGAAATAAATTTAAATTCAAGATTAGATCAAAATAAATTATCTTCATTATCATATCAAAAACGATGGGAAAAAAATTCATTATCAATAGGTTTTGAGGAATACGAAGACCTATACATATCTGCACCTACTCAGAACGATCAAATTAATTCTTACAAATGGCTTACAGGGCCTAAAATGTCATTTTCATTTCCTCAGAGGAAACTACTTGGAAATGGAGATAGGTGGTTTAATGATATTTATTTATCATACAATTTATCCTATGATCATGGTAAAGAAACTTATATAAAAAATTCATGTATTGATAATAATCAAGATGAAGAATGTGATATAATAAGTAGTGATTATGAAATACAAGCATCTGATCAAATTGTTTGGAGTAATAATGATGAAATTAATTTGATAAAAGGTGGAGCTAAAAATATTATACAATTATCTATGAATTCAAATATTAATTGGTTGTCGATTACACCAAGGGTTTCTATTACAGAAGATTGGTTGTGGCAATCTAGAGATTATAATCAACCTAATGATGAAGATGATTTTACTACTATTTCAGATTTTAATAGAAGATTAACATGGAATGCATCTGTTAACTTAAACACAAAAATTTATGGGATATTACCAATCAATATAGGTAATTTAATTTCTCTTAGACATAAAATGAGTCCACAGATTATATTTAATTATATTCCAAATTTAAAAAGTGCATATAGGAACCAATTTCAAGAATTCGAAGAATTAGATGGACAAATCATAGAAAAAGATATATTAGATGGTACCTATGCTAACTCTTTATATGAAGAAAGTCAAAAAATTAGATTGTCTTTATCAAATGCTTTTCAAATAAAAACAAAAAATGATGATGGCATATCAAACAAAAGAGATTTATTAAATATCGACATGACAGCTGATTATGATAACAATTTAGAAAATAAATTATCATTAATTGATTCAAGATGGAGTTTTAAAAAAGAAAATGGTGGAGAATTATTTTTTATTCATATGCAACATAATATATATGATGAAATATTAAATGATGATGGAACTATCTCATATAATAATTTATTATCCAGGGGACGTGGCCCTAAACTGGAATTTCTAAAAGCTCAAATGTCAACCAGATTTTCTTTAAGAGGAACCTCAAATAATATATATGATGAAATCCCTATAAGCTCTACCACGAGCGATACCACTAATTTTAATTCTATTTTAGCTATGGATCAATTTAAACCTAAAATAAATACTGATGAAGTCTGGCGCTCTGATATTAATCTCTCAATTCAAGGAGAGTATGATCTAGATGAAAATAAATGGGATTTTAATTATTTTAATTTAGATTCTTATAATACAATTCATTTAACAAAAAATTGGCTTTTTACATATATATCGGGAATCAATTTAATTGATATGAAAATTAACTCTCAAAGTCTTAAATTTTACAGAGAGTTACATTGCTGGGAATTTATGTTTACTTGGTGGCCGAATGGTTTTAGTAAAGGATTTCAACTAAGTATTAATGTTAAACATCCAGATTTACAAGATGTAAGAGTCAGATCTTCATCTTCTAATAGACAATTTAATATAAATTAAATATTTATGAATTTAATAGATAAACTAGATAAAAATACAATTGTATTCCCACTGACAAGCACTAATAAGTCAGATACTGTACAAATATTATTAACTCAATTATTAAATCAAAAAATATTAACAGCAACAGTTAAGCTTTTTACATTTATCAATGAGCATGAAAAAATTATGAATCCAGCGATTGGCAGAGGCGTTGCTTTCCATTATTCAAGCTCAATAGAAGTTAAAGAATTAACAGCAATATTAGGAATATCAGTTGATGGAATTGATTATCAATCACCTGATCAACAAAAAGTACATTTTATTTTATTAATTTTAGATGCAGTGGATAATCCGGTTTTACATAGAAAATTAATTAATAGATTTCAAAAGTTTATTAATACAATTAATATAAAAAGTGAATTATTAGACTGCAAGTCAAATACTGAAATACTCAATTTAATGACAAATTGGGAAAATCAATATTTATCCAAAGAGAGCTTATAATTATGTCTGAATCACTAAAAAATATTAAAGGAACTCAAGATATTTTATTTGATGATAATAATATTTGGCAATATTTAGAATCTAATATACACAACTTTTTAAATAAATATGGGTTTTCACAAATTCGTACTCCTATATTTGAAAATACAAATTTGTTTTCTAGATCTATTGGATTACAAACTGATATTGTATCAAAAGAAATGTATAGTTGGACAGATCAAGGGGGAAATAATCTCACATTAAAGCCAGAAGTTACCGCCTCAGTTGTAAGAGCATATATACAACACAATCTAGGTAAAAAAAATCCAATCAATAAACTCTACTATATCGATACATTATTTAGAAGAGAAAGACCACAAAAAGGTAGATACAGACAATTCAATCAATTTGGGGTTGAGGCAATTGGTTCTGCACATCCAGAACAAGACGCTGAAATTATTGCATTAGCTTATAATTTTTACAAATCATTAAATATTAAAAATTTAACCTTAAAAATCAATAGTATAGGTTCTGAAGAGGGAAGAAATAAATATAAAGTAGCATTAAAAAAATATTTAACTCCTTATAAAAATAAATTGAGTGCTCTCAGTCAAAAAAGATTAGAAACCAATCCCCTTAGAATATTAGATACAAAAATTGATTTTGAGATTAAAATAATCAATAGTGCTCCACATATAATTGATTTTTTAAACAAAGAAGATAAAGAACATTTTTCTAAGGTTTTAAGTTTATTAGATTCTTTATCTATTAAATATGATATTGATCATAAACTAGTTAGAGGATTAGATTATTATTGTCGTACTGTATTTGAAATTCAAAATAGTAAACTTGGTTCACAAGACGCTCTTTGTGGAGGCGGTCGTTATGATTACTTGGTTGAAGAATTAGGCGGAAAGCCAACACCAGCCATAGGGTTTGCAGCTGGAATTGAAAGACTTATACTGTCTCTGAATAAAGATGAATTATCAATCTTTAAACGACCTAATATCTATATTATAAATACAGAAGAAAAATATTTAGAAAGTAGTTTCAAAATTACTGAATCACTAAGGAATAATAATTTTATAGTTATTAACGATACGCTTAGAAGAAGTCTTAAATCCCAAATGAAAGATGCCAATAGATTAAATGCATTATACACTATTATTATTGGAGAAGATGAAATAAAAAATAATAAAGTAACAATAAAAAATATGGATAAAGGGACTCAAGATTATATATCATTTGATAAAATAAACTCATATTTTTTAAAAAAATAATGACCTCCAGTTTTAGTTATTCCGTTTTAATACATTATAGTGAAATAGCTTTAAAAAAAAATAATCGACGTTTTTTTGAAAATATATTTTTACAAAATATAAAAATACATCTCAAAAATATATCTTATAAATCTATCAAATTAATTAATGCGAGGGTTTTAGTTTATAATATTCAATTATCAGATTGGAATAATATTAAAATCAAATTATCGCATGTTATGGGATTGAAAAATTATATGTTAGTTATTAAAACAAATTCTAATATTGATTCTATTAATATTGCAGCAAAACATATAATTAAAGATAAAAAATTTAAAAGCTATAGTATCCATACCAAGAGAAGCAATAAAGCGTTTAGTTTAAATTCACAAGAAGTAAATACATTAATTGGTCAAAATATAAAAGACATTACTAATAAAAAAGTCGATTTAACAAATCCTGAAATTACAGTTTATATTGAAATTCTATTGAATTGTTCTTTCGTTGGCATAGAAAAAATAAATGGATTTTCAGGATTGCCAGCAAACTGTCAAGAAAAAGCTCTTAGCCTTATTTCATCAGGGATAGACTCTCCTGTTTCTTCATTTGAAGTAATTAAAAGAGGCGTCAACTTAGATTATATACATTTTCACAGTTATCCAGCAACAAATAAACAATCAATTAATAATGTTAAAAAAATTATTAATGAATTAACGAAATATCAATTAAATACAACTTTATACCTTGTTCCTCTATTGAAAATTCAAGAGAAAATTATGGAGCAAGTTCCTGAAAAGTTTTGGGTTGTTTTCTTTAGAAGATACATGATGATGATTGCAAATGATGTAGCTAAAAAAATAAATGCCCTGGCTCTGATTACTGGTGATAGTATAGGACAAGTATCATCACAAACGTTATCAAATATATATGTAGTATCTGAAGCAAGTGAGCTTCCAATTATTAGGCCATTAGCTGGAATGAATAAAGAAGAAATTATAAATAAAGCTAAAAAAATAAATACATATGATTTATCCATTGAACCATATGAGGATTGCTGTTCATTTTTTGTCCCTGCTCATCCTTCAACTAAATCAAAATTATTTGATATAAATCGTATAAACAAAAAATTAGATTTAAATAAATTATATATTGAAACTACAAAAAATATTGAAATTATTAAATTAAATATAGGAGATAGTTAAATTGAAATTTATATCATGGAACGTTAATGGAATTAGGGCAGTAATCAAAAAAGGCTTTTATGATTTTATAAGTGAATATAATCCTGATATTATTTGTATTCAAGAAACAAAGGCTCATAAAGAACAAGTAGATTTAATACTCCCAGATTATCCTTATCAATATTGGAATTCGGCAGTAAAAAAAGGCTATTCAAGCACAGCTATTTTTTCTAAAAAGGAACCACTAAATATAATCAATGATATGGGTATTGAAGAACATGACCAAGAAGGAAGAATAATTGCTTTAGAATTTGAAGAATACTATTTAATTACTGTTTATACCCCAAACTCAAAACGAGAATTATTACGACTTGATTATAGAAAAATATGGGATAAAGACTTTTTAACATATATGAAAAAACTGGAAGAAGTAAAACCTGTTATATTCTGTGGTGACTTAAATGTTGCACATACAGAAATTGACTTGAAAAATCCAAAAACAAATCATTCCAATCCTGGATTTACAGATGAAGAAAGAGACGGTTTTACAAACATTGTAAACAGTGGTTTTATTGATACGTTCAGAGAATTTAATAAAGAAGGTGGCTATTATACTTGGTGGAGCTATATGTTTCAAGCTAGGGCAAGGGATATTGGATGGAGAATTGATTATTTTTGTATTTCACAATCCCTAAAATCCAAATTAAAAAACTCTTATATTTTGAAAAATGTCATGGGATCAGATCATGCCCCTATAGTTATGGAGTTTAAGTGATAGGACAAAATACCATAAAATTCATTAAATCATTAAACTTAAAAAAAAATCGACAATTAAATGCAAAGGTTATCCTGGAAGGATATAGGTTAATTGTTGAATCTATTAATGCAGGGACTAAAATAGATTACATAGTAATCAATGAGAACTTTCAAAGAAAATTATTAAATCTAAAAGAATTTAAAAATCAAATTATTAAATCTTCTAGTATAAGTAATTTTAATAAAATATCAAATACCAAAAACTCACAAGGTATTATAGCAGTAGCAGATATTAAAAAATATTTCAATCAATCATTGCAGAATATCAATAATGAAAATATAATTATATTAGATGGAATTCAAGACCCTGGAAATCTAGGAACAATTTTTAGAACATGTATTTGGTATGGAATTAAATCAATTATATTAACTACAAATACAATAGATCCCTTTAACTTAAAATGTATACGCTCTGGAATGGGTGCACACTTTTATTTAAATAATATTATCCAAGATAATCATATCAATGTTTTAAAATATTTAAAGAATCATTATAAAACAATCTATGTAGCTGATATGAAAGGAAACAATTTAGAAAAGATAAAATCTAGTAATAATTGGGCATTAATATTGGGGTCTGAAGCGCATGGTATTAATAGTGATTTCAAACAGTTTGATCAAATTACTATTAGTAAAATTGGGAAACTAGAAAGTCTTAATGTCTCTGTAGCTGCAGGAATTATAATAAATAAATTAACAAATGATTAACAATTATTATGGAAAATGAAAAATTGACTTTAATACAAATTCCTGATTCTGATGATGCTCTTTTATTAGAATGTAAAGTAGAAACATTTCGTTCGGGTGGCAAAGGAGGACAACATGCAAATAAAACAGAATCAGCAGTACGCTTAACACATACTAAATCAGGCATACAAGTAATGTGCCAAGATGAGAGGAGTCAATATTTAAATAAAACTAAGTGTATCAAAGAACTTAGACTTCGTATAGAAAAAAAAAATTATATACCACCTAAAAGAATAAGAACTAAACCTACTAGAGGATCTGTAGAAAGACGTTTATTAAATAAAAAACACAAATCAGAAAAAAAGAATAATAGAAAGAAATCTGATATTAATAATTATTAAGCACTCAAAAAATTGATTTCATTATTATTTGATACTTGAAATCTAACATGCCCATCATAATGTAATTCTAAAATATCAGTCTCAACAATATTAAGCTGAATATGCATAAAATTTTTATATCCTTGTTCACTATCTTCTTTAGTTGGATCTCTATCAATATATTGCAAAGGAACATTGGGATGCCATTTGTTTAATATAGAGCTAGGATTATATGGACCCATATAACATTTTCGACTTTGCAATGGAGTATTATTCCAAACTTTTTTAGTCACATCATTATTATAATGAATATCAATTAAACATTTCATCCTCATTTGTATTCTCCTGCTTTGATCATAAAAAAGAGTACTGCAAAATTTATTATCTTTCAATTGCTTTGACTTAGGACTCCTAGCATCTAAATTAAAAAACAATTGAAAAGGAGATTCGTTAACTTTTCGTAATACAACCATTCTTGATTCAGGTTGTTTATTATTTATAGTAGATAATGAAAAGATATGATAAGGAGAATTACCTTCAATTACAGCGCTTATTAAATGTTTTTTCTCCCTTTTATATATTTCTAACAAATCTGATTTTTGAATTTTTTTAATGGTCATATGAAATAACATTTCCTCTGTTTAATAAAAAATTAGGATCTAATTTTGATTTTAGATTTGAAATCATTTGAACAGCTTTTTCTCCATAACATTTTTTAAAGTCTAGTCTTTTTCGTTTACCAGTGCCATGCTCTGCTGAATAAACTCCTCCTAATTCTGATGCATAATCAATTAAAAGATTATATATACTAATAGCTTTTTTCTCTTGATTTTTTTCTGGAATCAAATGAAAATGTAAATGGCAATCTCCCAAATGCCCAAAAAGCAAATATTCAATTTCTTCACTTTCTAACAAATGATGAACTTTAGATAAATATTGTTTATAATTTTCTGGTGGTACAATTGTATCTGTAATAATACTAATACCACCTAATTCCTTAGTTTTTATAAGTGTATTGTCAGGGATAGAATGTCTTGCTTCAAAAAATAATTCCATATTTTTTTTATCATTTAAAACTATAACATCTTCAGGTTTAATATTACTATTAAATGATTCTAATATTTTAAACCACTCAAAACTTTTATCATTAATAGTGCTATTATAAATGGGCACTTTAATATATAAGCCCACTTGATTATGAGAAGTAAATAAAAAATCTTTATGATTCATATATTTTTGACAATTATACCCAAAATATTCTAAAGCAAATACTTTACTCATATCTTTATCAAATTGATTATATAAATAATAATATAAATCAATAGCCTGATTTTCAGATTCTAATTTAAGAAATAAATCTAAATATTTTTTTGGCCTATCTAATAGTTTTAATTTACAAGATGCAATCAAACCAAATATTCCTTCACTACCAATAATTAAATCAATTAAATCAATATCTCCATCATTACTAGAAAATGGACCACTTGCATTTTTTATTTTAGGTCTCTTATAAGTAGGAACTGGAAGTTCAATTATATTATTCTTATCTTCTAAAAAAAATTTAGATTTAACTGAAATATATTGTCCCCTTTTGATAGATAAATAATTTCCATTAGGTAATAAGAACTCTATTTCTTTAACCCAATATCTAGTTGCACCCTTATCTCCAGGAATAAAGCCTGATGCATTACAACTTAACGTACCTCCAACAAATGCATCATTTCTACTTGTAGGATTAACAGGATAAAATAAATTATTATTTGATAATTCTAAAATTTTATTTCGTAATACCTCTAGAGGGATTCCTATTGAAGATAAAACATGCTTACTTTTTATATCTAATTCAATTTCTGGAACTGTTAATAATACTGTGGATAATATTAAACCTTCTTCAGGTGTTGCACTGCCTGTTAAATTTGTTCTCCCCGCTGAAACTGTAATTGGAATTTTACATTTATAACATGTTTTTAAAATAATTGAACACTCTTTAATACTTTTAGGTCTTGTCAAAATAGAAGCATTAGCAGGTAAATTAGACCAATCAAATTTATATGAATCAATAATATCTCGATCTATGGTACTGCTAATATTAAACTTATTATTAAAAAATTCTGATAAACTTGTATATCTACTATCCCAATTTCTAACAAAATCAGTAATTATATCTAAATAATCAGTAATGATATTTTTTGATTTTATATTTTGATTCATGATATTTATAATTTAATTAATATTAGTCATACTTTATTTATTTATTGTTAATCATATATTAAGCTCTTTAAATTTTAGCATAAGTTATGGCCCGTTCGTCTAGTGGTTAGGACTCATGGTTTTCATCCATGCAACAGGAGTTCGATTCTCCTACGGGCTACAAACCTTCTTTATAATGATTAATCTTATAAAATCATATTATAAATCAACTAAATATATATTAAATCTTGTTCAGTTTAATGAGGACAAAATAGAATCTATCAATTATAAAGATGAATATTATTTAGGGCTTAATTCAGAAAAAATACCTGTTAGAATTTTTTATTCAAAAAATAAAAAAGCTCAATCTGTATTTATATTTCCAGGTGCATCCCCCTATGCAGAGAAACACCCAGGAATGATTATGCTTGCAAATGCACTAAGGAATGTTGGCTACAATGTTTTTTTACCTAGAATACCTAATTTAAAAAACCTATTAATTGTAAAAGAAAATGTTGAATGGTTTTCTCACTGCTATCAAGAACTATTAAAACATCCTAATGCTAGTGATAAAGTTATGGTAGTTGGAATGAGTTATGGTGGAGCAAATTTACTAAAAGCTAGTTTTGAAAAAAGATTTATTGATAATCCTCCAAAGTCTATTCTATCATATGGTACTTATTATTCAATAGAAACTGCTTTAAACTTTTTTTTAACAGGCGAAATAAACTATAAAAATAAAACATCTAAAATCACTCCACATGAATGGGGGACAATCGTGATTTTTTATAATTTTTTTAAAACTACAGAAACAAATCTTAATAAAGAAAAAATAACATTATTATTAAAATGTAGAATCGAAGATAAAGATGATGAAGTTGAAAAAATTAAAAATGATTTAAATGATGATGAAAAAGATTTAATTGATAAAATTCTTAATGGTGATATTGATAAAAAAATCAAAAATATGATTTTAGAAATGATAGAAAAAAATAAAAATCTATTAAATTATCTTTCTCCAGAAAATTGGGCTGAAAATATTAATGTTAAAACTTTTATTATGCATGGCGCTAATGATTCAATGGTTCCTTTTACTGAATCCACAATGCTTGCTTCTAAAATAAAAAATAGTAAAATACTTATTTCTTTTTTATATGAACATAGAGAAATATCAAATGATAGAGGAGTGTTTTTTAAAGTTAAAGAAATTATAAAAATGATTAATTTCTTTGCATTATATTTCAAATTTAATAAATGAAAATTAAATCATTCGAAGGCGGGTATGATAAAAACTTTTCATATTTAATATGGTGTGGGGCAACAAATACTGCTTCAATAATAGACCCCTCAGTTAATATTGATAATATACTTATTGAGATAAAGAAAAATAATCTAAAATTAAATAGTATTTTTATTACACATTCGCATCACGATCATATTTCATATTTAAATAATTTTATAAAAAATTATCCTAATATTAGTATCTATATAAATATTAATTCTGAATTTAGTCACCCAAATATAAAACAAATTAGAAATAATCAAAAAATTAAAATAGGTAATTCAACTATAAATTGTATAAGTACACCTGGTCATTTTTATGATTCAATGTGTTTCTGGAATCAAAAAGATAAAATGCTATTTACCGGAGATACCATTTTTGTTGGAAGAACTGGAAGAGTAGTTAGTCATAGAAGCAATATTAAAGATTTATATAATAGTGTATATAAAATAATTTTAAAACTTCCCCTTAACACTATGATATATCCAGGGCATAACTATGGATTTAAAAAACAGATCTCAATTAATGAAAATATTACTATTTCAAATTTCTTTCAAGCAAACAGTTTACAAGAATTTACTAAGACAATGGAAAAATTTGAAAAAAACCGTATAAAAGCATAAAAAACGGTACTTTTTTTAGGTTTTTTTAAAAAAAGAATAAAAATCATTTGGTTTTTAGAAGAGAAATACATATTTTTTGAAGCGAATTTTATATAAATTAAAATATAATTTAACGAAGGAGATAAAATCATGGCTGAAAAAGTAGCGAAATGTGGAGTACAAAAAGAAAAAGGTCACTTATACTATCTAGGTAAAGATGGTAACGTTTGGGCATCTAAAATGGCTAGAGGTAGCGATAAAGGTGGAAACGCAAAAAAAGTTGCTGATACAAATGTAACTAGAGAAAAAGGTTGGTTATACTTTGTAGATAAAGATGGAGATGTTTCTAAAGCTCCAATGGCAAGAGGTAGAAAATAAGTCTTTTTCAATTCTTATAATTAAAAAGCCTTCTTTTTAGAAGGCTTTTTTTTTATATATTATTTTTTAAACCACATTATTTTTTTAAATTGATTTTCTTCACCTTGTAACATTCTATATATATTAGATCGATGAGTAAAAATAACAAACAATGCCATGAAAATAGAAAAATATCCAAATGGTGTATTAATTAATCCCTGTTGTATAGCCACTAATACAACGGCTAATCCTGAAACCATAGTTCCTAAACCTACATATCCAGTTAATACTAAAACTAAAAACCAACTTAGTAATGCAAAAGGAATACAAAATGGAAATAAAACTCCTAATACGCCTATTAAAGTTCCTGCGCCTTTGCCACCTTTAAAATTATAATATACAGGGTAAACATGACCCATAACAGCTGCACCGCCACATAATACATATATATAATTCAAAATATTTTCATCTATCATTCCATAAAAAGATAAATTACTTATCAATACAACAGATATTACCCCTTTAGTAATATCAATTAAAACAACACCTAAAGCAAATAGAGAACCTACTGTTCTAAATGCATTTGTACCACCTGCATTGCCACTGCCCATAGTTCGAATATCTATACCACGTATTTTACCTAACACCATGCTTCCTGATATTGATCCAATTAAATAACTTAAAATTATATTAATAATAGATTGCATTTTACTCTCTTTCTTGAATTCCTATTGCAAGCCCACCTGGACCAGCATGTGCACCTAATCCACCACCTAATTCAACTAAGTAATGCTTAGTAATATTTCT
>Ga0208639_1000483_pt1 | contig 29812 bp, 26 predicted proteins | sample ETNtaG_33_FD_185772 | JGI IMG/M metagenome (GOLD analysis project Ga0208639, IMG submission 185772) | Marine microbial and viral communities from oxygen minimum zone, Eastern Pacific Ocean - ETNP201310SV76 (SPAdes) (version 2) | ecosystem: Environmental > Aquatic > Marine > Oceanic ...
ATGCAAAAATATAAACGTTACCATTTGAAGTACCTACTATCAAATAATTACTATTCTCTGAAAAATCTATATCGGTTATAGGTCCATCCACTCCACTCCCTGAATGAGACCAAATATAATCTTGAGATGAGGTATCATAAACATAAACATTCCCATCCTCTGTTCCTGCAGCAATATATTGAGAGCTCGAAGATATGGCAACCGAAGTCATAGTATCAGTAGCAAAATTATCAACCCATATTTCCTCGTTTGATGTTCTAGAAAAATAATAAACATTACGGAAATCAATCACTGCAATATGAGTCCCATCAGAAGTCATATCTAATCCATTAACACTCAGAAAAAAATCTGATTTATCCCATTCTTTAGCCCCTTCATTGTAAAGAGTTAATGTTGCATCAGCTTCTTCAGCTATAACTACGTACTCACCATTTGCAGACATGTCCATAGAAGTTATACCGGTCCCTACTGTTTTGTTATTATAAGGTGTAGAACTACTGTTTAACCACAAAGAAACTTTCTTTCCATATGCAGCTGAAATATTTCTAGAATCTTCTGAAATTGAAACATCTGTAAAACTATCTACAGAAGCATAAGTCCATAATGGTTCTTTTTCTTCAGCATTAGCACCAGAAAAACTCAATAATATTGCAACGAATAATATAGCTATAGTTAATTTCTTCATTATTGAGATACCTGTATTTCTATATTGTTAGTAATAGGGGGATTATTACAATGACCCTAACCTCTCATTAGGTTGTAACGACCTCTTAATTCTAGTACTTTTAATGATTCCAGTACTGGAGCTGAACTACTCCATTTCGAATAGTGTGATAAAAATATATTTCTACCTGAAATTTCTGAATGATGAGAATCTAAAGATTCAAGAAATACTCGCAAGTCTGAGGCTCTGTCCTCATCATCATCAGATACTGTTGATAAACCAAAATCAATAGCATAAACGTCTTCATTAACCATAAAATTACTCGTGGTAGGGTCTCCATGAACTATATTAAATGAATGGATTAAAGATAATAATTGAGCTGTTTTAGATAAACATTTTTCAAAATCATTACCTCTTAAAGCTTTTTCAAGAGTTATTCCCTCAATAAATTCCATAATTATACAATTATTAGAAATATCAACGCTGTATATTGCTGGAACATTTACACCATAAGAAATTAAACGTTCAATAATACGAGACTCGCTGCGCAATCTTTCCTTAACTAATTTTTTTTCAAGAACTGGATGCCTATAACCACGTTTATTCCTAGTCTTAGAAACAACTTTTTGATCATTCCATTCAATCGTCTCAACAATGGCTTCGGCTCCTCTAAATTTCATCTCCAGGTGACCTCAACCATGTCTGTTCTATATCTTTGATTGACAATATTATCTTCTTCAGTTATCTGATAATCTGCATTCATCATCTGGTGGCCTAACCAAGCAATCATAACTCCATTGTCTACACAAAGTGCTCTTTCAGGTACAAAACATTTGACTCCTCTCTCATTGGCCATAGTCATTGCCATTTCCCTAAGTCTAGAATTACATGCAACGCCACCTCCTAGAACCAATTCAGTCTTTCCAGTATGCGCCAAAGCCCTCTCAGAAACTTCACAAGACATTGCAAATGCAGTTTCTTGGACTGAATAAGCCAATTTGCCTAAAGAATAACCTGAATCCAATTTCTGTTTTGCAGCAGTCATTAGACCTGAAAATGCTAAATCCATTCCTTTAACTGAATAAGGTAAATCTATGAGTTCATCACCCTCGGCAATTTTTTCAAGTTTAGGGCCTCCTGGAAAACCCATGCCTGCTTCTCTAGCAAATTTATCTAAACCATTTCCTATTCCGATATCTATTGTTTCACCAAATACTCGATAGCGACCTGCGGCATAGGCTATTACTTGAGTATTTGCACCTGAAAGATATAGTAATACTGGATCATTAGCCCCCTCAAGAAGACCAATTTCTAGATGAGCAACACAATGATTTACTCCTAAAAGAGGAATCTCATTAGAATATGCAAAAGCTCTTGCAGCTGTAGCTCCAGTCCTGAGACAAGGACCAAGTCCTGGCCCTCTAGCATAAGAAACAAGCGATATGTCTATTGGAGATAAGTTCGCTTCTTCAAGAGCCTTCTTGACTAATTTAGGTAACTCTTCTGAATGATGGTTTGCAGCTTCTCTAGGATGTATTCCTTCACCTTCTTCGGGAATGTAAACTGATCTTTGATTAGAAAGAATATTTCCTTCAGAAGTTATGATTCCAACACCTGCAGTATGAGCTGTGGATTCAATACCTAGAATTTTTGTACTCAATTTTCATTCTCTTCATCATCTTTAGGGATGGCTATGCCTCTTAAATCTTCATCAGCTTCGACATCCTTATCATCCTCTTTAATCGATTTGGAATCTGTAACTTCTGATTCATCTTCTATTCCTGTATAAATGATGTAACTACAAAAACTCATGATTACTAAAATTGCCAATAGAGCTGTCCATGAACCCGAAGATTTAGTAACTTGATCTGAACTTGATTCAACTTCTAAAAATCTATATGCAGACATTGTATGGTCTTCTAAATTACCTGAATAATCAACTACAACGGACCTAACTCCAAAAGACATAGGACCTTCAATTGAAGCTTTCCAAGATACATTAGTTCTCTGTGATACGTTAGATTCTAATGAGATACTAGTTGTAGAGTAACCTAAATTGCCATTTATTAAAAGATCCACATTAAAGTTATAAAAAATTATATCAGTTGGATTATTAACCACTATACTAAAATTAATATTGGACCATTTTGGAGCTTTCTGATTAATCTCTAAAACATCATCTTCTACAAAAATTATTGGTGAATCAAGACTGATTTGTGTATGATTCAAGTTGAAACTTTGAACTATCTCTGTATTTTCAAGTATTCGACCTTCCCAAGATTCATCAACATATCCAAAATGAAGATTAAGAAAGAATGTAAGTTTAGTGGTATGGTTTATTCTCTGACCTGAGCTGTCAAGCTCATATTCCTTAGCCCAATTCCAAGTCCCAATCATTCGCTCACCTTCCCATTGTCTTACTTCAAAACCGGAAATTGGAACTCCTAAATGATCAAAAGATGAAAAAGTAAGCCACCACTCCTGTGTCATTTGTGTACTACAATTATAATAAAATATTGATTCTAAATCAGGATTAAAACCAATTGATCGCAGACCTTGTGTATAATTCCTAATAGATACTCCAAAAGCTTTCAAATTAGTGTCTTCAGAAAAAATACCATAATTAATCATACTGAAACCGTCAAGAACCAAACCGGTAATTTCTATATCTCCATCTACAGACCAAATCATCCCGTAATAAATTCTTGAATCATATATAGAGAGACCACTACCATTTATAACTAAAGTATATGGAAAAATAATATTTTCATCCGGTATTCCAGTATTACTACTAATTTCCATTGTACTAATTGTTGTATTAAATAAATTTAACTGACCTCCTGGCTTAACTCTTATCTCAGAAATAGTATTATCTAATGTTCTATTAACATTTAAACTGCAATTCTCAAAAGTTACCTCACCATCAATTAACATATCACCTTGAAGAAAAATCAAATCATCTGTAAATGTTCTAATTTCGCCTTCACCCACAGTTAAATTATCAAATTTATGTACTTCTGAAGATGCATTCAAACTCAAAAAAACAATCGTAAAAAGGAAAAATACTGCCCCGATACCTAATATACGCATGAAGTTCCAAAGAAAAGTCCATATAAATCCAACCTCTCTAAAAATTCACAGTGATATTTGTTTTAAAGGGAGCCTTATTTGACATAAATAATGAAACACCTTTTAGGAGTTATTATTGTGGTCGCCATTCTTTCACTACCCTTAGCTCAAAGTGAAATTGACCTATATATTAGTAATCCGGGGAATATTCCTGATTTTCACAATTTTATTACTCCGCAACTAGAACCAGGAGAAACTGGTGATTTTTCATTAGATGTATTAAATAGGTACAATGAAAGTTTAGAAGATGTCTCTATTATTGCTGAGATTTATCATAGAGCTGATATCGATGAATCTGAGAATTTAGATGATATCCCCAATTCTGAAAGACCATATATTCAAAATATGATTTGGAGCTCAAATCTGATTGAAAAAACAAATACTTTAGAAGTCACTGATTTTAAAAAAGCCACCTTTGAAATAAGCGAAATTCAAGCAAATGAGACCATAACTTTACAATTTGGAATAAAGACTGATGAAGATACAAAAGAAGGCACCTATTTTGTTAGATTCGAAATTAATTTTTTACACAATGAAACAAACCACCTAATGCAATCACGTGGACACTGGGATATGGATGTATGGGAAGATGCAACTAACAGCAGCAATGTCCCTTCAAATTCACCAGGAAATATAAATCTAACAATATTAGAGGTAGATGGAATTATACCTGATTCTTCTTTTGGTGTAAAAAAACCTATTCCGAAATGGCCATTATATGGACTTATTAGCTTAACAATAATTTTTGCTGGACTATCAGTTATTTTTTATCTTGAAGAAGAAGGAAATTATCCTGAATTAAATAAATGGCTTCAAAAGCAAAGGGGCAAACTTAATGAATTTAGGTTGCGCCTTAAGTACCGAAAAAGCCGCTAAAGAAGCATAATCTAAATCTCCTGTTTTTTCTATTGCATTCTTAACTTTGGGTTCCCCGAGCATTGAAATAATTTCTGCTAACTGATCATCATTAAGACTCAAAAAGGCTTTACGCAAATGGTAACCTTTTGATAATTCACCACCTATACGTTCTTTTAACAAATTTTGATAAGGACTCAATGTTTTTGAATCAAACTTTTCTTTCTGAAGTGCTGACTCAATAACTTCAGATGCTGCATCTGCTGAAATCAAACCTGAATATATCCCTCCACCTGATGTTGGTTTAGCCATACCTGCGGCATCACCAGTTAACAGGATATTATCAGTATAACTAGGTTCTCTAATTCCAAATGGAATAAGACCACTTACACGATTAATAATTTTAGCTCCTCTCAACAGCTTTGAAGGTGCACCATGGTGAAAATAATCTCTGAAAAAATTCTTAGGCCTGTTGGGTAATACTGTAGCCATCCCTATACGACCTGTATTTGGACCTGTTGGGATTCCCCAACCAAAAAAACGTGGAGCCAGTTTAGAACCTACAAATAAATCAACATGATTATCTATCCCCTGATATCCTTCTACATCAGCTCCAAATGCCGCCAAAACTTCTCTTTTATTGCTAAGTCCGCCATCTCTAGCAACTCTAGATGCTGGCCCATCTGAACCGATTAACATTTTAGTTTCAAGCTCTATCTTGCCACTTTTACTTTGAATAGTTGCTATTATTCCATTGGATGACTTTCTATGGCCCAGATATCTATGGCCAGATCTCAAATCAGCTCCAAAATCTGTAGCTTTTTCAGCTATGGACCTATCCAAATCAGGTCTGTCGATTACCAAAGCTTTAGTTTCATTAGCTTGAAAATTCAAAAAAGAATCTTTGGGTCCCCATAACCGAGCACCATTCATTTCTTGAGAAACTGGCCGTTTATATCCTAGATACTCAAAGGTACGTGGAGTTACTAATCCTGCGCACTGGCATGGCTCACCAACTACTTCATGCTCTTCAACAATTATTGTAGAATAACCTGCTTTAGCTAAATTCCAAGCTGTACGTGATCCACTTGGTCCAGCTCCAATTACTAAAGCATCCAACATTTACTTAAATCACTCGAGTTGCACTAAATCTATTTGACAGCTATCAGTCAAACCTGCATCTGTTAAAGATAAGTTAACATCCACAGGAGTTCCGTTAAGCATAACTGCAAAATTTGAATGAGGTAGTTGGAACTTTTCTATACAATTCTGTAAAAGCTTGTTAACTGGCATATTAGAAGGAACTTTAACATTTGCAGTCTTACCATCTACTGAAGATACAATGACTACACCTATCTTTGAAGGTGCTGCAGCAGGAGCTGCTTCTTCTTTAGAATCGTCAGATGATTCTTCTTCATCATCACTTGGTTTAGAACCTGAGCGCGATCTTCTCCTTAATATTGGGACTGCAACCATTGCAAGTACCAATCCAATACCTATCAAGACTGGCCAAAGTAATGGTACTCCCTTAATCAATTCTCTTTCAGTTAAATCTGAAATAAATTCAATTTCACCTAAAACTGCAGGCAATACTAGTGGTAAAGATCCTTGAAGTTCATCATTATCAGTCCCACCAACACCCTCAGTATCACAAGTGTCACATTGTCGTATTTCAAGATTACCACTACCTGCGTTAATAGTGTAAGTTAAATCAAGTGTATCTTTATTATCTTCATTAGGAACTGTCCAAGAAATTTTAACTTCAGCAGTGTCTCCTTTAGGAATTGATTCCAAAATCTGACCATCATATTCTTCACCAGTTCCATCTTCAAAAACAACTAATAAAATATCAGTACCAACCTCCCAATCGGCATTACCTTGATTTTCTATTGTAATTTTGATTTCTACCTCTTCACCAACTTCAGGATTGCGAGGATCCATAGATACCTTCTTTATTATAAAATCAGGTAAGATTTCAAATTTCACTTCAGACCCACTTTGTTCAAAAACTCCTGAACGAGGATACTCATTATCTGCATAACGTCCCAATTCATCAAACATGTGTCCTGTTTCAGGTGATAAACCATCTCCCGCTGTTTCACACTCAAAGATACTATAATCATCACAAACAGGATTTATCTCTGCTCTAAAAGTAGCCCATTCTTCTTCAATAGCTTTCCAGCGGAAACGAACATCTGTAGTTTCACCAGCATCAACATCAAAATCAACATATTCTTTGCCTGTACGGTCCTTGAGAACTTTATTGTCTTCACTGTCATCTGCAGTAATATAGAGACGGGCGCCATCTACATCTGCTGCACCAGTATTGCTAACTGTTACTGTAAATGTCACTATATCATCAACATTAGGCACACTGCTAGCTGGATTTCCAGCATACTTACTATCAATACGCATTGAATCAATAACTAAATCTGGTTTTACTCTCAATAATTCTGAATATCTTGCATCGTTATTATTTTCATTAGGTTCTAAAATTTGGCCACTATCATCGTCTTCATCATAATCTACACGGACTTCAACGTACCACTCTCCTCCTTTAATCAACCAATCATCAGAAGCTATAGATTTTTGATTTTGTGATTTAATATTTGTAGTTTTATCATACAATGAATAAATCCATGTACCTTCTCCTTCATCAAATTCAAAACCAATCCAATCTTCACTTGTAGCTACTTCATTATCTGTTGGAGCCTGCTTAGGATAGAAATAAATCTCAATTCTAACATCGTCTGCATCTGCTGAACCCATATTTGGAACATCAACCAATATGACTACAGTATCTCCATCTTGAACTTGTGATGCATTTCCAACAACACCATCAATTTCTAAAGTAATATCTGCTTGTGTGATTACAAGTTCAGGTCTTTGAACTATAACTATCAAAGATATATCTTCACGAGCATTAGGATCATCTTCTTCATCTCTCACCGAAATTTGAATTGTATAATTACCTTCATCGGCTTCATCTGCAACTTCAACAAATACCCAAAGATCATCTAATTCTCCATCATCTATAGATAAACCAGATGTAGTAGACCACTGCTGTGTTTTGGAACTATCTTGCCAAAAAGTAACGGCCCAATCATCGTCAAGTGTAGACACTATTTCAGGTATAAAAACATCTGGATTAGATCCTGTATTATCCAATTTTACCTTGAATTTTACACTGTTTTGTGTAGAAGTTCCACCATAATCTGGATATATTTCCTGGAATTCATCAATGGCTGTTGCAGACATATCTCTTTTTGGCGCTGCAATATTGATTATCACTGTAGTCGTACTTTGTGTTTCTTCATCAGCATTTGTAACTGTAATAGACATTGTGTAGTTTCCTTCGTCTACTTCATCGGCATCAACTTCTGCAATAAACCATAGAGATTTACTCTGATCCTTTTCTAAAGCTTGACCAGTTGTAGACCACTTATCACTTGATGAACCCGGATTACCTGAATTCTTTGTAAAGAAATCAGACTCCCAACCAGTTCCAAGGACATTATCCAATTCTGCAGTAAACTTATCATCATGTGAACCTATATTTTGCACTGTAATTTTGAAACGGGCTGTGTTTTTCTCCTCATTACCAACTTCTGGTGACAAAGTAACTTCCTCTTCACCAACCGCTACATTAAGCATAACTGCCCTTACAGGTTCTCTTACATCTAATGTTGTAGATGCTTGGACGGCAGGTTCTGAACCATCACCAGCTGATGCCTCAGTGATTATTGTATAATTGCTAGCATCAGAGTCTATATCTGGAGTTATACAAAGATAAAGATACTTTGATTCTCCTGCACTAATAGAACCTGAAAAACTACCACTTGAACAACTAGCTGAAGTGAATATTGATACTGTCCATTCATCAGGATATGATGTAGCTACAGTTTCAACATTTACATTATCATTTCTATTACCTGTATTTACCAATTTAAGTGTAAATTTCTCTCTACGGTCATTAGCACTATCTTCTGTTGAAGGATATGTTACAACTGTATCACTACCAACTACTGTAAGACTAGCTCCATAAATTTGACCTATATTCGTTGTTAAATCGGAAGTATCACTAACTGATAAATCACCTGAAGATTTAGCTTTTATTCTAACTTCATATTGATTTCCTTCAAGTGCATCTCTTTCCTGAGTTGAAATATTGTCTAAATCATATTCAGGTAAAGCTACAGTAATAGTAACAGATGCTGTTTCATCTTTACCCAATGAAACTGATGCTGGTTCCACTGAAGCCCAAAGCAAGTCATCATCTAAAATAGACATAAGAATGGTATCACTGCCATCTCCTGTGTTTTTAACATCCACACTGAAAACTGCAGAAGAACCTGGAATCTTCTCAATTGAAGTTACATCAGCATTTAATTCAACTCCACGTGAAAGTTCTACTTTTATGGTTAAAGTCAATGCATCTTGAGATTTAGTTCCATTTGCACATGTATCACAATTTGATACTCCTGATACATTAACAGCATAATCTCCTTTATTAGTGCCTTCAGGAACTGTAATTGATAGACCCACCAAACCTGAAGAACCTTCTACAACATTTAAGAAAGATGTATTAAATTCTAAGCCTGTCCAACCATCTGGAGCAGTCGATGCTAAAGCAACTATGTCATCACCAGTTCCTAAATTATCAATGGTTATAGTAATCGTTACAGGTGTTCCAATAATTGCATCAATCGTACTAGATTCAACTGAAAGATCAATCCAATACTCCTGATTAACAATTGTAGTAACTCCTATAGTTGTGTTAACCCATTTTGGTGGATTTTCATCTGCTGCACCAAGTGAAGATGCAGTAATATTTGTAGTAAAAGCCTGATTTTGCTCACCTGAAGGAATTGTAATTGTTACATTAACCGTTTTCTCTCCACCAGCAGGTACATCCTCTACATATTCAGACTCTAATTGAACTATCCAATTTGCAGGATAATCATCAATTAGAAGTTTAAAAGAATCAGAACCAGTTCCCTTATTTTGTACTCTCATAGGATAAATTAATTCAGTACCAGGATCTCCAGACTGAGAAGAAACAATTACATCTACTTTGTATTGCTTATTTACAGAAACTGTTACTGAACTAGTATCATAAGCAGTTATAGAATCTTCAGAACTCCCATTAACCGTTATTATGTTATCACCAACTACTGCATCTTCATCAATATTAACCGTAAGGTTAACAACCTTAGTTTCACCTTGTTCTAAATCTACATCCTCAATTATCGAACCCCAGGATGACATTTCACCTTCAAGACTCAAAGCAATTGTATCATCCGAATTACCTTTATTCTTAACAGAAATTGAATAACTTAATGTATCACCAGGATCTCCAGACTGTGTAGTATCACCAGATACAGATACTGAAACTTCGTAAACTTGGTTAACATTAAGGAAAACATCTCTATTCTTAGTTGTAGTTGCATCTTCTGATGTTGCTTTAATAGTTATTTTGTATCCATTTTGCGCAGTTGTATCTTCAGGTGCTGTAACTCTTAGAGTTGTTGTAGTATTTGCACCTGCTGCAAGAGTAAATGATGACTCACCTAAGGTACCCCATGTTGAATTAGAGCCAGAAAGAGCTAATGAAATCTCGTCTTCACCATTACCTTGGTTTTCAATTTTTAAATTATATGTAACTTCAACATCAGGATTAGCTGATTGAGTGTCTCCGCCAACAATGGTTATTTTTGGATCATATTTTTGTAATACAGTTGAACGAGAAGTAAAAGTCTTTGAAACTGAAGTATTTTCTTGTGATGATACTTTAACCTGAATGGTTGCAACAACATCTGCTGCTGCATCACTAGGTGCTTTGATAACCAGCACATCAGTCAAATTAATGCTTTGATCTACACCAAGGCTGCTTACCTCATCATTATCCAATGAAGCTTCCCAGCCATCAGGTATCCCTTCGCTAACTACTGCAATATCAAAACTATCTACTGCATTACCCTTATTAGTAACCATAAATGAATAATATGCTCGCTTTCCAGCTTCAATGTCTTGAGCACTTGAACCTACTTTAGCAACATCAAGAGCTGGTAATTGATTAACTCGAACTGTGACTGAAATTGAATAGGAAGTTTCTTCATCTTCTGAATTTGCAAAGAAATTAATACTTTTTAAACCTGCAAGAGCCTCAATGTCTGGAGTAATACTAAAAGAAACTGTGGTAGACTCATCTGCATCTAAACTAACTGATCCAGGTAATGTAAAAGACCAAGCATCAGTTCCAGTAGATGTTTGTGAAAAGGTAATTGTATCCTCAGTATTACCTTTATCATTTGTGATTGTTATTGAAAACGTTGCTGCATTATTAGGATCTACACTAATTTCAGAAGTACCTGTAGAAAGCGAAGTACCATATATCTTCTTTACCTTAGCACTACCTGCTGTTGTTTCATTATTACTGGATTCTCCAACAGATTGACAATAAACTGAAAACTGCTTGGTGACACCACCTACTGCATTTGTTCTATTTCCTATTTCAACATATAATGTTACTGAACCTGTGGTATCGTCATTTATGCTAATTTGAGCTGGAAGTACATACATTGACCAACCAGTAGGTACTGTAGAAGCTATACCTAAATTGTAAGTATCATCATTAGTTCCTTGATTTTCTATTGTTACAGTGTACGTTAGTGTTTCTTCAGGTTCTCCTTCTTGTGTTGAAGGCGATAATGATATTTGATGCTTATAGTCCACAGCCTCAGCACCACCTGATATCAAAACAAAAAATACACCTGCCAAGACAAAGGTCAAGGCGATTGCTAGCCAATTGGTTTGGTTTAAGCTCATTGCTATTTCCAGATGTTTCACGACAGGCATAGGTTATAAAGCTTAGTGAATAATTATTAATAATAGTTGCTAATTGTTGCTACATGAGTAGCTCATATTCCTTACCTCCAATCCTACTCCTTCAAATCGAAGCTCTCGTCGATTCAGGGCACTATAGTAGCCGATCAGATGTGGTAAAAGAAGCCCTCCGTTTTTTGATGGAAAAGAAGAATCACCTGCGATATGCTTCTGCAGTAGAAATATACAAAAAAGGTAAAGCAACTTTGACCAAGGGTGCTGAAATTGCGGGCGTTTCTCCAGACACTTTTAGGAATGTTTTGAATGATCAAGGAATATTAACTCCAGACTCAGTTGAATGGGAATCAATAGAGTAATCTTTTAAATATGAATCGTCGTGAAAAAGACTATCTTAAAGCAATCAAATGGATTGAGTCATTAAACTCGAATAAAATAGTACCTGGACTAACTAGGATTGCTAAATTAATGGATTCGCTAGGCAATCCACAAAATAAACTGGAAATCATTATGATTGGTGGAACAAATGCTAAAGGAAGTACTTGTCATAATCTTAATTATAATCTAAATAATTCAGGAGTGAAGACAGGGTGTTTTACATCGCCACATCTACATTCTATAAGGGAAAGAATAAAAATTGGAGACGAAAAAATTAGTGTTCATGAATTTACTAAAACTATCTTTAATTTAAAGCGTATTGATGAAGAGCAAAACATAGGGTCTACATATTTTGAAATATTAACTGCATTAGCTTATTCATATTTTAGTGATAATAACGTTGATTATGCGATAATGGAAATTGGGCTTGGAGGCGAATGGGATGCTGTCAACATAGGAAATCCAAGAATTGCTATTCTAACTACTCTCGGTATTGATCATGTAGATTACTTAGGACATAATATAGAAGAAATTGCAATAACAAAAGCTAAAATCGTTGGGAAGAAATCAATATTAATAACTGGATGGGAAAAGAAATATCACAAACATATACCCCAATGTCAAAGCTTAGATTATGGTGAAAACATTAAAGACTGGATCAAACTTGTTCTTCAAAAATTAGAAATCAAAGCTACTATTGAGCTTATATCAATCCCTGGACGATTTGAGAAATTTAGCAACTTTACTCTAGATGTAGCACATAATGAACAAGCTATGAATTTTTTGATACAAAAAGATAAGACTTATAAAAATATAATTATAGGAATATTAAGTGATAAAAATGCAGAAAAAATATTCCAGACATTACCAATAAAAGCAAATGTAATGGTTTGTAACTTGCCTACGTCAAGAAGTTATTCTTCACAGGAATTATACAAAATAGCTAAAAAAATGAATTATAAATGTTCCAAATATGACTGCGTTGAGGAAGCCATGAAAGAAGCTAAAGAACAGAAAACATTAGTTACAGGATCATTTTATACTGTTTCTGAAGGAAGACAATATTTAGAATTGGAGGGGCACAGTGAACTATAATTATCTCGCCTTTTTAGATAACATATGAAGAAGATAACCTCTACTGCATTTGTCGCTATTTTGTTAGGAATGACATTTAGTGGATGCCTAGGCAATGGATTATTTTCAAATGATGAAAACTTAATGAACATTAATTCACCATCTTGGACAAAAGGAGATTTTTGGGAATATAGCATTAAGACTCAAGAACTTGAAATTTCAACCACAATGGTTGTTTCAATTGACAATGATGCTACGGACTATTACATTGGCACAGGTTCGCTAGAAGATGCAAAAAGACATGCTGTCTTGAACCATAATCCCGCTATAGGGCGTGTACAAATGTCCGATTTTGCAATCTATGAAAAGAATATACCACAAACACTACTAGATTTCCCATTGGAAAAAGATAAGGGGTGGACTTTTGGACTATATGGAAAAGAACAATTTAATGCAATAGTTACTAACGTGGAAGAAAATATTGCGAATATAATCGCGACCAGTTCAGATGGCGCTAGAATTGATTATAGCTTTGATAACGAGGCAAGATGGTTGTCAAATTTTACTTTTATTGATTCAAATGGAGAAACTATTTTAGCCATGAAACTAGCAAACTATGGAAAGGGCTTCACAGGTAATTCTTATTTTTGCAGAGGTGGAGACTTGTATGACGAACAATTCATAGGTCCTGATTTTAGTTTATATGATACTATTTACATCAACGAAGGGCACGAGAGATATGGAGATTGGAATTATATCGCCTATTTCTTAGAGGCAGATATTGGAAGTTCAGGTAGTGGTGAACTAGTATTAAGAGATCACTTAGAAACAGACATTCTTGTAGAAACACTAAGCCCTGGGACAAATATTAATGAGATGGGTACTGTTGGTGGTTCAAGTGGAAACTGGACTTTTGAAATTTCATTATCAGGAGATGCTGAAGTTAGAATGAGAATTGCGGGCGTAATACAATACACCTATGCAGTATGATTATCTAACAAACAATCTATACTTTTGATCAGTTTCCCTAATTTCATTCTCAATCCTTTGTGAAATATATTTTTCAGGATTTCTGAAATTAGGTATCTTCTCTTCCATTTCCTTAAATGTAGTATACGGTCTATTGCTTACTATTAAATTCATTGTCTTTTTGCCTAATCCGGGAATTAACTCAAGGGAATGATATCTTCGAGAAATTGGCCCTGCATTATTATAAAATTGGATGAACTTTTCTTCGCTTTCTTTAACAATCTCATCTAATACGAAAGCTAATTCAGACTGTGCTGTATGGGTTAATTCAACAAAATTAACTCGAGCCCTGACATGATCAATCTGTGTTCTCTCTTCCGTTTCTTTACCTATATAGCACCTATCACCAATATTGATTGCCGCACCCTCTACAGGCTCCATATCGAATATCTTGAATTCTTCAATACCTAATCCATAAACTACCGGTTCTCTACGAAAGCGCCTTTTACTATCTGGCCTTCCATCAGGTAATACATCTAAAACATAAGCGTAATCTTCCATAAATCATGCACCTTTAGTCTCCTTGACTGCACTAATTATAGAATCTATTTCATCTTTACCAAGTGAAAAACGTTCCCTTGCAAAAATAGAACGTACATCATCCGGATGCATTGGTAAAATATCTGCTATTTTTGCAGCATAGTAATCATCAACATGTTCTAAATCAATAACCTTAACCATTATTTCTTTAGACTCTTTAGGTAAACTTTGAGATACTAAACGAACATGATCTAAAGCCAATTTATGTTCATATTGGATTTGTTCAATCAAATTTAATCTCGTCGAACCACAAGAATCACAAGTTGGACCCACTGGCGCTTCAGATTCTTCGTCGTCGTCTTCAGAAGGTTTTTCAACTACTGGTTCAATTTCTGGAACTGCCTGGAAATTACCGCACTCAATGCACCTTAATCTATTTTCACGAATACTCAATTCTTTCTCTAATAACTCCTTTACATCTCCTAATGGGATTGGTTCAGGTTGTGATTCTATTTCCATTTTAACTCCTTAATTTGCCTTTCTTAAATGCTCTGGACGGACTATTAAATCCTTTTCCATTTTTCCTACACGTGTGCGGACCACATATGCTTTGCCCTGACTTCCTGTAACTTTACCAGTTAAACCATGGAAGCGGTGATGAGGTTGTCCTTTATGATAAGATGGATCTATTACCACATTAACAGTATCTCCATCATTAAATGTTTGAAGTGAACGCGTAATCGGCGATAAGCCTCGCTCTCTTGCTGGGCGAGATAGCTTGTGGCGTGAACCACTTCTCAAACCTTGGGATCTTTTAGTCATTTTTTTGCCTCTTTTGCTTGAAGATGTAAGTTAAGGACATCCAAAACTTCAACCTTGCATTTAGTATCAATCAACGACGTGAGACTAGGAACTGTTCTCCCATCATCTCCACTGACAAGCTCACGTATGTAAGTACCGTGCTGAGCCCGAATCACCAATTCAGCCATTCCTGCCGTAAACGTGACTACATCAACGCTATTGACTAGACGAGGGCGAACCAGATCAGCTCGACGGTGGGAAACACGTGTGGGTGTCCGTTGTTCGATAACTGTGCCCGTCAACCTCTGCGCACCTTTCTTAAGGCTTTCGATTGATATTTTATCTGAAATTGAAACATCGACTCGATAAGTTTTATCACAAACTGTATTCTTTAGTTCAGCTACTCTAGGTCTTTTTACAAATTTTAAATTAGAAGCTCGAATTCTATCCTTATTTTCTGCATTAATTTTTTTCTCAATTTCTAAAAGGTTAAGGTTCCTTTTTTTAGGCATACGGAGCTCCAAAACAAAAGGACGGCCGTTGCCAAGCATAGCTGCATCAATATCTTCACGGCCCATGCCATGAAATAAATCTTCACTACAGGAACTTGCAATCACAAAAGGACTAGCAATCAAAGATTGAACTGAGTCAGGGTATAATTGACCAGTATTATTACATTTATCACAACCAATGCCTTTACAACTATGACATGGCCAACGTGTTTGAGGTAAAGTTCGATCATATTTGTTATAATCACCTTCAATAAATAATGACTTTATTTCTAAATTTACAACATCGTAACTTGTATCTATTATAGCAACTGCATCAGGATTATCCATCTGTGCTTCAAGACCTGATTTTTTGTAAACACTTATTCCTATTTCTCTATTTAATTGAGATTTAAGAGACTCTCCAAAATTTTCTCCAAATAATAACTGAAATTCCAATTCTCTATTAAGAATATCTCTATCAACTGTAGTACCTACCTTAAATGTGGAAATTGAGAAATCGGATAAAGATTCAATAACTAAATCACTAAAATTAAGAATCTCTGAAATCAAACCATCACAAATTGTACAATCTGATTCAGATGATAACAACTTTTCTTCTAATTCACAATTTTCATTGATTTCTAGCTGATTTATAATTTCAAGACCTCTTTCACGATTGTCTAAACCAAAACCTACTTTACCAAAAGCCCTGCCAAGGCATGATAAACAAAAGGGAGTAAATTCTTTTATTTTATTTAATTTCAACATTTTTAATAGATTCCCTAATTTTCAATGCTATTTCAGGTGTGTCTGTAACAACTGAATATATATCTTGATGAATAAGTGTCTTCAATAAGTCTTGGTCATTAACAGTCCAAACTTGTATCGGTATTCCATTACTTACAAATCTATTGAACCACCCCGCCTCATAAATTTTATAATATGGAGATATAAAATCAGCACCACTTGTCTTAAATTTGTAAAGAGATAATGATTCTGAAATAACATCTAAAAGTTGATTAAAACTAATCTCTGAACCAAGGAGTAGTCCTGTTCTAATTTTATCGTCTATGGATTTAACTTTTTTTACAATATCTATACTAAATGATTTAGCAATAAAATCCCCATATTCAAAATAATCCAATAACATTGAGATAACATCTTCTTCATATCCAGATTCCTTAAATTCAACATCTATCTCAATTTTATCTTTGCACGACCAAAGAATTTGTTCTAATGTTGGTATATTTGGATTTATTTCTATTATTTCAGAATAATTCATATTTTTCAAAGGAATTTTATTCAATATAGGATCGTGAAAGCAAATTATCTGAGAATCTTTTGTCCTTCTAACATCTACTTCAACCATATCTACATTCAAATCAATTGCATCATTAATTGCTTGAAGTGTATTATCCTCGCTGTTTTTTGAGGTGCGGCCCCTATGTGAGATTATCTTTGTAGCCATTGCTGTAACATGTCTTATAAGCCATGTTTAAATATTAAATAGTGTTAGTAGGTAGTGTGTAGAGAACCATGGGTAATGACTCTGAACAAATTAGTGGAATGTCTGGTAAAATAGAAGATTTAATCGTTGATTTAGGCAATGAACGTTTTATGACTAGAAATGAAGCTTTGAATAATTTAAAAGAAATGCTACCGGCACATGAGAGAGCAATCTCTGCAGAACTTGTAAGATGGGTTCAATTATATGGTAAATCAGATGTAGGAAGCAGCGCTTCTTTTGTTAACAAAGCTGCAATGGATTTATTTCAAAATATGACTGAAAGAGGACTTGAACCTCTTATTAATGATGGACTCAAAGATGGCGATTTTTTTGCAAGACGTACTGTAATGGATGCTATTGGTAGAACCGGACGGATGTCTGTTTTACCATATCTAATTCGAGGAATGGATGATGATGATAAATATACTCGTTGGCAAGCTGCTAAGGGTTTAGCCCGATTTGCAGGATCAAGTGAAGCTCGTGAAGCCTTAGTCAAAGGTCTTGCAGATAATGATCCATACGTCCGTAGGAGAGCTGGAAGATCCTTAGAAAAATTTGGAGGAGTAGGGCCTGCAGAAGACAAAATCGAAGGTCCAATGGAAGAAAATGGTGAAGGTGATATTGATGGAGACGGAATTCTAGACTCAGATGATGAAGAACCAAGAATTAAAGAAGATGAAACTCCAGATTACTCCTCAATGACTGTCCCTAAACTAAAAAGTATTCTAAAAGAAAAAGGGCTTCCTGTTTCGGGTAATAAAAGTAAATTAGTTGAAAGACTCCAAAAATAATTAAGGCGTAGTTCTTCGCATTGTACGAGGAAAGGGAATTACATGTTTTATGTGATCCGAACCACAAATCCAACTGACTGTTCTATCTAATCCAAGACCGAAACCTGAGTGTGGAACACTACCAAACTTCCGTATATCTAGATACCAACCGTATGACTCAGGCTCCAGATTTTCTTCAAGAATACGTTCAGTTAATTCATCGGGAGACCATACTCTTTCGCCTCCACCAATAATTTCACCATATCCTTCAGGTGCTAAAAGATCGTGACAAACTAGAGAACGTGGATCTGCTGGATCAGGTCTATGATAGAACCCTTTTTCTCTAGGAAAATTTGTTATGTATAATGGCGAACGCAAATCCTGAGTAAGGGCTTTTTCTTCTTTATAACCAAAGTCATCACCCCATTCTAAATCAAAGCCCATTGAATTCAACTTATCAATAACTTCTTCATACTTCATTTTCTCAAATGGTGCCTTAATATTTTCAAGGACTGAAATATCACGACCTAATTGTTCTAATTCAGGTCTATTCTTTTCTAAGACTTTCTCAATGATATAGACTACCATCCCTTCCTCTAATGCCATCATCTGGTGATTGTGAGTCCATGCAGCTTCTACTTCTGCATGCCAAAACTCAGTTAGATGGCGACGTGTACGAGATTTCTCAGCTCGGAATGAAGGCGCTACAGTAAATATATTTTCTAAACCAAACATAGAGGCTTCAGCATATAATTGCCAAGATTGACTAAGATGTGCATAAAATTTTTGACCTGACTTTTCTGTCTCATCATCATAATGAACATTGAATAATGTTGATCCTCCTTCACAAGCTGATGTTGTAAAGCTAGGAGATTGTATTTCGGTATAATCTAAATTTTGCCAATAATCTCTAAAAGCTTTGAAGACTGTTGAACGAATCTTGAGAGCTGAAACCATATTCCTACTACGTAACCATAAATGTCGATTATTCAAAAGATGTTCATCACTTTGATCTTTGGTTATTGGAAAAGTTTCTGCAAAATGAACTACATTGAAACTTGTCGCCCTAATTTCAAAACCGCCTGGCGCTCTATCATCTGCTACTACTAATCCTTCTAAAAACACTGAGGATTCAACCAATGCTTTTCCTGCATTCTCAAAATCTACTTCTTCAACATTACTCTTAGAAACTGTACACTGAATTATCCCTGTAGAATCTCTAATAATTACAAATGCAAGCTTACCTGACGAACGTGTGCGATATATCCATCCTCTCAATTTAACACTGTCTTTAACTCTGCCACTTAATATTTCACCAATCGGCGTATAAGTGACATCGTCCGGAAATTCAGGATATCTCATTTGTGTGCGATTAGCTGCACCATCATAATACTTTCTAATGAAAATTCTATTTACTCTGATGTAATACACAGCATGTGTTAGGAGTTATTTCTTGTCCCAAATGCAAAAATGTTTGTGGCATTAATTTAGAACAAAAAAGTAAGAAATGTATAAAATGTGATTATACAATCAAAATAAAAAAAGTTCGAATATGGGTAAAAACAACGAATAATTCCAATCTCCCTAAATTGATTATGAAAGTTAAAGAAAAAATTGACACTCAAAGTCAGAAAAAAATAAATTATTGAGGAGGTCTGATTTTATATACAGTGCGCGAGTGCGACCAACCTAATAATGAAGAGAAGCTCTCGAGTTTGGAAAAAAGCCGGAAAGCAGCGATGGAAATGGCGTAAGAAGAAGATGCGCCGTAGAAAGCGCGAAAGAAGGCGCAACAAGTAGTAATAACTATAATTGTCGAGATATTGGCTTATAATGGCATTAATTAAGGGTTTAAGATGCCAGTAATCAACATCGAACTTAACGACCTCAATCGGATGCTAAAAGAACCGATTAGTTCTGATGAATTTTCGGAGATTATTCCACAAATTGGATCAGACCCTGATGAAATTAGTGATAAAGAAGCAATAGTTGAATTTTTTCCAGATAGGCCAGATTTACTATCCACTGAAGGTGTAGCAAGAGCAATCAGAGCTTTTTCAGAACAACAATTAGGACTAGTTGAATATGTAACTAAAAAACCTTCAACACACATTACTATATCCAAAGAAGTTCTGGAGATTAGGCCTGAATTCTTAGGAGGCATTGTAAGAGGCGTTAAACTGGATAATATTTCAATTAAGTGCTTAATGGAACTTCAAGAAAAATTACATGTTACTTTGGGACGTAGAAGAAGTAAAGTATCTATTGGAATTCACGATTTAGCTAAACTTAAACCACCTTTTCACTATACTATATGCTCACCACATGAACCTACCTTTGTTCCTCTTCAGAAGGATTATGAGATGACCTCAGAAGAAATTCTCAAAGAACACCCTAAAGGAATTGAATACGCGCATCTCTTAACTGATTTTGATAAATACCCACTGATTATTGATTCTGAAGATGAAGTAATTTCAATGCCACCAATTATTAATGGTGCCTTAACCACTATTACTGAAGATACAACCGATGTATTAATTGATGTAACTGGACTAGATAGAGATGCTGTTGAAGCCTGCCTAAATATTGTATCTGCAGCCCTAGTTGAAAGAGAAGGTGAAATAGAACAACTAGAAATTAGATATCCTACAGAAAATATAATTGTACCTAAAATGGATCCTAAAATTCATAAAATTCAGAATGATTATTTGATTAAATTATTAGGATTCGACCCTGAAAATTTTGCCATCTTTAAAGCATTTAGAAAATGCGCTATGGAACCTGACCTCAAAGAGGGAATATGGCATGTGAAAGTTCCTGCATATAGGGCCGACATACTTCATCCAGTAGATTTGTTAGAAGAAGTGGCCATAGGTCTAGGATATGATAATTTATCTGAACAGTTACCCAGCGAAGCTACTTTTGGAGAAGCTCTAGAATCAAGAAAATTAGGAAATAGCTGTAGAGAAATTATGTTAGGTATTGATTTTCAAGAAGTTGTAACTCTTACATTAACATCTACGAAGATGCTTCATGAAATAACAGAAAGGGAAAATGATAATGAAGCAACGGTTTCTAACCCAGTTACTGAAGATTACCACATGTTGCGTTCTAGTATTTTGCCTAATTTACTTGAACTTTTGAAAAATAACAAACATAGAGAGCTTCCACAAAGAATTTTTGAATTTGGAGATATAGTAATAGAACACAGCAATCATAAATCACTAGCTTGGATTGAATTGGCAACTAAATCAACCTTTTCAAATGTAAAATCTACTGCTGAAATAATCGCTAAAAGGTTAGAAATTAATGGTGAGGCCTCTGATTGTAATGATCCGATTTTTATTTCTGGTAGGAGCGTTGAAATTAAAAATGACTACTGTAATCTAAAATATGGTGAGATACATCCACGTGTTTTAGAAAAATTAGAGCTAGGGTATCCTGCAAGTGGTGGAGAAATTCATTGGTAAAACTACCTGTTTGTTTTGAATCTAAATCTACAGCTACTGCACTAAGAAGTTTATTAGATGAACTAGAATATAGTTATGAAAGAAAAAATGTACATAGATCTTATAGTAGTGTTGCAATAGTAATAGCTCTTGAAAGAACTGCTATGGTTTACAGATATATAATAAAAAACATATCAACTACTATCGATATATGGGAAGAAAGACCTAATTCTGGAAATATAACCTATATTGAAGCTCGCGGTGAAGACAACTTAGAAATAAAAAAAATATTGCAAATATTCTCAGAGCGATTGCCCCGGAAACCATGGGAGTATACTATAACTCAAAAATTAAGAAATGGATGGTTTAGTCAAGGAATAATGGGTGCTAAGAAATCTTGGCATAAAGTAATAGGATGAGCTTTCTAAAGGATATAGAACCTATTAAAACTCGAGATTTTTTAAAGGAAAGATTTCAGGAGTACTACCGTAATGCCAACATTACGTTACCTCCTAGGTTCACCTCTAGGGAATGGGGGTTTCTTAACTGGGAAGGAGGAATAATGAATCGTCATCTGAAATTTAGAAGCATAAATGAGGTGAAAAAGTATTTGATTAAAGTAGCTCCTGCCCACAGTTATCATTCTGTTGCCTATTACAAAGATCCAGGGAAAAATACAATGATTGATAAAGAATGGATGGGTGCTGATTTAATTTTTGATTTAGATGCCGATCATTTACCAGAAATAGAAGATGTAAAAAAAGGTAAAATCTCATTTTCTAAACTCATGGATTATATTAGAGAACAAACATACAGATTAGTAGTTGATGTCTTACTAGGTGATTTCGGATTAAATGAGGATGATTTGCTAATTACTTTTAGTGGAGGAAGAGGATATCATGTTCACGTAAGAACACCAGATGTGCTAACACTTCCCTCTGGAGCTAGAAGAGAAATCGCAGATTATCTTACTGGGAAAGGATTAGATTTAAACAAAATTTTGATTGATGCTGGATACACAAAAGAATACCCAATTAGGGGAAAGGGAATTGAAAGAAAAAATATAGGCGTTGAAAAACTTCCGAAAAAAGAATCAAAAGGATGGCAAGGAATAATTACAAGATATATACATAAGGAAATAGATAATTTAAGAGAATTGAGTAAAGAAGAAAGAAAAAAATGTATGGAAAAATTAGGATTAAAGAATACAAAATTTAACTCAAAAAATACAAATGAAGATATTTTTAACAAAATGCCTAAAGCCTCGAAGAAAAGATTTGTCAGAATTGCATTAAAAGAAACTGCAATTCATCCAGATGAACCTGTAACTGGTGACATACACAGGCTGATACGCCTACCTGGTTCATTGCATGGAGGTTCTGGCCTAAAAGTAACTGTAATGAATTCAACTAAGTTGGAAACATTTGATCCAATGAAAGAAGCTACGGCCTTCGGAGATAATTTAGTTAAGATACGTTCCATAGTTAACCATCCTGTAACAATGGGAGATAATATTGTCAAACTTGAACCAAATAGTGTAGTTGATCTACCTGAAAATGCTGCAATTTATTTTATGGCTAGAAAATGGGCTCACTTGGTACTTGAAACATGATTTGTGGCGTTGATGAAGCTGGAAAAGGTCCAGTGATGGGACCTTTAGTTGTGGCTGCAGTTGCTGTTGAAAATGCTAAAGAGATAGAAAACTTAGGAATTCAGGATTCTAAGACATTAACTAAGACAAAAAGAAAGGAGTTAGCAGCAATAATAAAAGAAAAATTTACTTTTGCTGTAGAAATAGTTGACCCTGAAATAGTTGATGAATATCGTAAAAAAAACAAATTAAATGATTTGAATCGTAACGCTTTTGAAAAACTAATCTCTAAATTAAATCCAAATGTAGCTTATGTCGATGCTGCAGACGTTAATGAACAACGCTTTGGTGAACAAATAAAATTAGGATTAACAAATCAAAGAGATACTGATGTTATATCTATGCATAAAGCTGATGCAAAAATAGTGGTTGTTGCTGCAGCTTCTATTATTGCAAAAGAGACAAGAGAACAAGAAATATTCAAACTCAAAGCCAAAATTGGAGATTTTGGAAGTGGTTATCCTTCTGATGAAAGAACAATTAAGTTTTTGAAGAGCTTTTATTCTGATAATAATAAGTGGCCTATGGGAACACGAAAAAGTTGGAAAACTTTAGAGAGAATACGTCCTGTAAAAACACTTAGCGATTTTGGTGTAAATAATGACAAATGAAGTATTAAAACAGCTTGAAGAAAAGGTCCTAGAGTTCAATACAAGAATAAATGATGAACCTGCTTTCTCTAAGAAGATTGAAGGGAAAAATCGAACTATATGTATTTGCATATCTGATGGTGGAAATTATTCAACTAAATTAGATAATTTAAAAATAGAAGATTTCAAGGAAACTGAAGATACTGCTGCCGATTTAGTAGTCACTGCATCTTCTGAAGTAATATTAGCACTTATTACAAAAAAATCTTCTCCAATTAAAGCATATATGTCTGGTGATCTAAAAGTTAAAGCTAGTATAATGGATATGCTTTTACTGAAGAGTATCTTTTGAAATTCTAGAATATATCCTATTCGATAAATCTGCAATTTCTTTTGGTTCCAGAACTTCAGCTCTTTCATTCATGTTTTCTAAGTCATCTAAATCTAAATTAGGAAAAGCAAGCTTTAAACAATTTCTTATTTTCTTCCTTCGATGCGTAAACATTGATCGGACAACTTTCTCAAATGTTTCAAAATCATCTAATTCATAATCAGGTTTACGACGAACTAAGTGCACCACTTGTGAATGTATTTTTGGTTGTGGCTGAAATGCAGTTTTAGATACTCTAAAGAGTTTTTTTGTTTTAACAAAATGATTGGCCATTACTGATAATCTTCCATATACTTTTGAACCTGGCTTAGCTACAAGCCTATTTGCAAATTCTTCTTGAAACATTAGAATTGCCCGTTTCCATTCATAATTGAATAATCTAAATAAAATTGGTGAAGAAATAGAATAAGGTAAATTAGCTACAATAACATCAACTTTAGGAATATCAAACTCAAGAATATCATCCTCAATAATCTGGGCTCTTTTACCAAATTTCTGTTTCAATACAACTGCTAACCACTTATCTTTTTCAACGGCTAAAAGATTTCCCTTTTCGACTAATAATTCAGTTAATGCACCTCTTCCAGGTCCAATTTCTAAAATATCTTCATTTTTCTTAATAGATGAAAGTTCAACAATTTTATGGGCTATATTATTATCAATCAAGAAATTTTGCCCGAGCATTTTTTGCTTGCGACGAGAGTGGTGGGCCGGGGCGGAATCGAACCGCCGATCTTCGCCTTGTAAGGGCGACGTCATAACCCCTAGACCACCGGCCCAGATAAGGTCTTTTTCACACGAGGTTTAACGTTACAAACCATTTTTCTACTCATAGCCATTAGAAAGGCCCAAATAAGACTTAAAGTCAAATTTTTCATGACCAATAATCTCTCTTTATAGCATTTTAAAGGTTTGTAACCCTCCCTCAATTATAAATACAATATCGTGTGCGAAGTACTATGCTTCACCAGTTAGAATTGATGGGCATAAAACCCTCATCAGTTAAATCTAATCTTACACAAGATGAATGGAGAGATGAAGAATTAAACAGAAAAGAAGGAAGACTTTCTTCTAACGGAACTGTCATAATAAACACAGGAATATACACTGGTAGATCTCCAAAAGACCGATTTATCGTTAAAAATAAAGAGACTGAAAATTTGATTGATTGGGGAGATGTGAATTTTTCCTTAAGTGATGAATCATTTGAGATTTTAGAAAAAGCAGTCAAAAAAGAAATGGAAGGAAAGGACTTGTTTGTTTTTGATGGATATGCTGGAGCTGATAAAAGATACAGATTGCCATTGAGAGTTGTTACAATGATGGCATGGCAAGGACATTTCTCCCATAATATGTTTATTCGACCTACAAAAAATGAATTAGAAGAATTTGAACCTGAATTTACTATCCTCAATGCTTCATCGACTAACATTGAAAATTGGAAGGAATTAGGACTAAATTCAAAAGTATTTGTAATATTAAACTTAGAAAAGAAAATGGCTATTATTGGTGGAACGGAATATGGAGGAGAAATTAAAAAATCTATATTCTCAGCATTAAATTTCTATTTACCATTAGAAGGTGTAATGCCAATGCATTGCTCAGCTAATATTGGTAAAAATGAAGATTCAGCCCTATTTTTTGGACTTAGCGGAACTGGAAAAACAACTCTTTCAACAGATCCTAATCGAAGATTAATTGGTGATGACGAGCATGGGTGGTCTGATAATGGAATTTTTAATTTTGAAGGTGGATGTTATGCAAAGACAATAAAATTAGACCCTTCTAAAGAACCTGATATTTTCAATGCAATTAAACCTGGAGCTTTACTTGAGAATGTTATAACTGATGATAACGGTGTAGTTGATTATAATGATGGTACCATAACTGAGAATACACGTGTGTCATATCCTATTAATCACATTGAAAATATAGAACCTACTGAGCAAGGAGGACACCCTCGAAATGTAATTTTCCTTACATGTGATGCGTTTGGGGTTTTACCACCTATTTCCAAGCTAACTCCTGAAATGGCAATGTATCATTTCTTGAGTGGGTATACAGCTAAAGTAGCTGGAACTGAAAGAGGAATTACTGAACCTGTGGCTACTTTTTCAACATGTTTTGGAGCTCCATTTATGCCTCAATATCCTACTGTATATGCTGAACTTTTGGGTAAAAAATTAAAGACACATAGTGCTCAGGCATGGTTGGTAAACACAGGGTGGAGTGGAGGTGCATATGGCACTGGTGAAAGAATTGATTTACCAGTAACTAGAAGAATGTTAACTGCTATTCTTAACGGTGAATTAGAAAAAAACAGTTTTAAACCTGATTTAAACTTCAAAGTGCTAATACCTAAAAATGTTCCTGGTGTCGATTCAAATATTTTAAATCCTAGAAATACTTGGAATGATAAAGATGCATATGATAAAAAAGCTGATGAATTAATTAAACTGTTTAAGGAAAATTTTGTTAAGTATGAAAGCTTTGGAAACTTTTCAAAAGCTGGACCCGACTAAAGATATTCAGAAACCATATCTCTTTCAGAAACTAATTCACTATTAGTCTTAACTAAAGCTTTCTTTGCAAAATCATCGTGCTCAAAATCTTCAATTACCTCATAATTACCTGGAGATATAGTACGTACTGGCATCCCGGCCCATACTCCTTCTGCAAAACCATATTGCCCTTCACTGCACACTACTATTGAGTGGATTTTATCACTTACAGTATACAAACTTTGAACATGATTAATTAAGGCATTAGCTGCTGATGCAGCACTAGAAAGACCTCTAGCTTTTATGATGGCTGCACCTCTCTTTCCAACTGCAGGTATGTACTCATTTTTTAGCCAATTATCATCATTTATTTTATCTAAAGCTGATTTACCAGAAATAAGAGCATTGGAATAATCTGGAAACATAGTAGAGCTATGGTTGCCAAAAATAGCCATTCTAGAAACTTCGGTTACAGAGACATCTGCTTTTACGGCAAGCATTGAAACTGCTCTATTTTGATCAAGGCGTGTCATAGCTGTAAAACGACTAGAACTAAATCGACTTGATTGGGCTGCCGCTATCATACAATTTGTGTTACAAGGATTACCAACTACTACTATTCTACAATCATCCGCTGCATTATCTGAAATTGACTTACCTTGGCCTACAAAAATTTTCCCATTATCTTTAAGCAAATCTGAACGTTCCATTCCTGGACCTCTTGGTTTACTACCCACTAAGAGACATAAATTTGCACCACTAAAAGCCTCATCTGGATTCGAGGTTACTATAACTTCTTCCAAAAGAGGGAATGAGCAGTCTTGAAGCTCCATTGCAACTCCTCGAAGGACATCTAAAGCTGGTGGAATTTCTAATAATTGTAAAGAGACTCTTGTCTTAGAACCAAACATTTCTCCTGCCGCTATTCTTGGAAGTAAACTATAACCGATTTGCCCTGCAGCACCTGTTACTGCAATACGTATTGTACTCATTAATCTTACTACAAAGAATGGGATGATAAAATTAACACCCATAAACAGCCTAATTACCCATAACCCTTTTAGAGTGTCTGACTATATGGGCAATATGAATGAACAAGTTACTGATGTGAAAAAATATGATATTAATCGAAGAATATATCTTCCTAAATGGGTAGAAGAAGACCTAGGGTTAATGCCAGGTCAATCTTATGTTACATTTGTTCAAGATGGAAGTAATATTGTCATAAAAAAAGTAAGTATCAGTATTGCCTAAACGGTTTCTTTAAGCCATTGAAGATCACTTTGGTACAGCATTCTAATATCTTTAATTCCTAAACGTAACATTGCTAATCTTTCTAGACCCAAACCCCAAGCTAAAACCGGACTCTCAATGCCAAATGGTGCTGTAACTTCAGGTCTAAAAATACCAGCCCCTCCTAGCTCTAACCATCTATCTCCAAATCTGACTTCGACCTCTAAAGAAGGTTCAGTATATGGAAAATAAGCAGGCCTTACTCTAACATCATCAAAACCCATACGGTGATAGAATTCCTTGAGAACTCCAATCAACATACCAAAGTTTGCATTAGGTTCAACAATTATCCCCTCAACTTGTGTAAATTCAGGTAAGTGAGTGGCATCAAGAGCTTCCCGTCTGAAAACTCTACCAACACTAAAGACCCTAACAGGAGGTTCTGGATTATTTGATAAATAACGTATAGTTCCTACTGTAGTATGTGTTCTCAGAAGTGCCTGTTGAGCTGTTTCTTTGCTCCATTTACTACCCCAACCCACGGACTCAGTATCTCCACCATCTTCATGTATTGATTTAACTTTACTTAACAAATCTTCATCATTTATTATAAAAGAAGCCGGTTCAGAAAGATAAAAAGTATCTTGTAATTCTCTGGCAGGGTGATCTTGAGGGATAAACAAAACATCCATATTCCAAAAAGCAGATTCAACATAATCACCATCTATCTCTGTAAAGCCCATTTGAAGAAATATTGATCTAATTTCTTCAGTAAATCTAGTTAAAGGATGAAGTGTTGAAATATTTGAAGGCTCAACATTTGTTTCATGACTGTACTTTTGAAATTTTGAGTCTTTCCAACTCCCTGATTGAATCATTTCAGGAGTCAGCTCACCAATTAAATCATCAGATACATTTTCAATATCAAAATTAGAACCTACTTCAGATAATGAAAAAGTACGTGAAACTTCTTCTTTAGTAGACAATACTTGTCTACCTTTGAGTAAAGAAAATCCTTCTTTATCAATCTCTTCTTCCAATAACGGTTTCCTACTTAACTTAATTAATAATTCTTCATCTGGTGTTCGATCAAAATTTCCTGTAGGAGTTAATTTAAGACCTTCTTCTGTTTTCTCTAGCTCTGCAAAATTCTTTTTTTTGAGCCATCCGACAACTATTTTCTTTTCATTATCATCTAAAGGTAATTCATCAATTACTGCTTCACCAATTTGATTAAGCCATTCAACAGCCCTTCTTTCGGGCAGCCCTTGTTCAGCATATTTTTTGCCCTCATCATTAACAAAATAATAGATTTTTGACTCCTCAGATATATCTATTAAACCCTTATTTCGAAGCCATGATGCTGCAGACATCGTTTCTTTTTCACCAAGACCTGATTTTGTTGAAGCTTCAACTGGAGAAAGCGTTCCGCTCTTCAAGCACTTTAGCAATTTTATTTCATTTGGAGATAAGTCCACGTTAGTCACTGTATTAGGTAGTTTATTAATCTGTTCGAAAGCCAAAATCCTCTAACTTTTTTATGACAATATCAAATACAACATCTGGTTCTTTGTCATTAGTATTAATAATAAGGTCATATCCGTCTAAATTACCATAATCAAAACCATAGAGTTCTGAATATCTATGCCTATCATCCTCATCTCTATTCTGATTTTCTATAAAATCATCTATTGTTTTTTGCTTTTCTTTGATCTCTAAAAGCTGAATTTCATCCCTTAAAGATTCCAACGTCTTATAATCTTTTTTAGGAATAGATTTACGGCCAATTTGATAAAATTCTTCTCCAATTTCTCTTCTAAGAAATCTAAGTGCCTGTTCTAAGATAGAACATTGAAAATAGAGTCTAACTATATTTTTCTTGCCTAAATTAGCCATGAAACTTCCCATATAGGCCGGTTGCCTTCCCTCTATAACTCCCAAATTTGAACTTATACTAGAACCACTTATCATCTGAC
>Ga0208639_1000486_pt1 | contig 29703 bp, 22 predicted proteins | sample ETNtaG_33_FD_185772 | JGI IMG/M metagenome (GOLD analysis project Ga0208639, IMG submission 185772) | Marine microbial and viral communities from oxygen minimum zone, Eastern Pacific Ocean - ETNP201310SV76 (SPAdes) (version 2) | ecosystem: Environmental > Aquatic > Marine > Oceanic ...
AGTTCTTAGCGCTAATTTTGCGGAATTGTCCGTTGGTAAGGCCAGTGCTTCATCAAACGCATTCGTATGTAGGGATTGAGTTCCTCCTAAAACAGCTGAGAGAGCTTGAATAGTTGTTCGAACTATATTGTTATCAACCTGCTGGGCAGAAAGAGTGGATCCACCGGTTTGAGTATGGAATCGACATAACATTGCTTTTTCATTTTTCGCGCCGAATCGGTTTTTCATGATTGTTGCCCATAATCTTCGAGCGGCTCTGAACTTAGCAATCTCAGTAAATAAATCATTATGTGCATTAAAGAAAAAAGATAGTTGCGGTCCGAATATATCAACGTTCATTCCTTTATCCATTGCTGCTTGCACATAAGCAATTCCATTGGCAAAAGTAAAAGCTAATTCTTGAGCTGCTGTTGATCCTGCTTCACGTATATGGTAACCTGATATAGAAATCGTATTCCATTTGGGTATATGTTCTGAACAAAATTCAAATATATCGGTAATTAGACGTAATGATGGTTTTATAGGATATATATATGTTCCTCGTGCAATATATTCCTTTAAGATATCGTTTTGAATTGTCCCTTGAATTTTATTCAATGGGATATCCTTTTTTTCCGCTATTACTATATACATTGCCAAGAGAATAGCTGCAGTAGAATTTATAGTCATTGATGTTGAAACTTGATCCAATGGAATATCTTTTAAAAGTTTTTCCATATCTAATAAAGTACTTATGGGCACGCCAACTTTTCCTACTTCACCATCTGCCATAGAATGATCGGAATCATAACCAATCTGTGTGGGTAGATCAAATGCGATTGATAAGCCAGAAACTCCTTGATCTATCAAATAATGATACCTTTCATTGGATTTTTCGGCAGAAGTAAATCCTGCATATTGACGCATGGTCCATAGCTTATTTTGGTACATTTTCGGATATATACCTCTTGTGAAGGGAAACTTTCCAGCCTTTTCATTCATAATGATTTTTCTATCGATATTTATTTGAAACTACGTTCTTTTTTGATGTTTTGATATGCATCATTTACAGCTTTAAACTTTTCTTCAGCCAATACTCGCAATTCATCTCCTAGATGGCCAACTTTATCGGGATGATATTTAGTTGCCATAGCTCGAAAAGCTTTTTTTATATCATTATCTGTCGCCGTTTTATTGATACCTAATATTTTGTAGTCAGAAAGAGTGTCGCGGACAAACATTGCTTGGATTGAATTAAAATCATTTATATTGACATTTAAGTATCGGCATATAGTTTTGATCACCCTGATCTCTTCAGGGTGTATTTTTCCATCTGCCTGAGAAAGTTCAAATAAAATATGAATTAGCTCTAATCGACTCGGATGATCCATTGATCGAGTAATTTGCCGGCATACATCTCGCAATGGGTAGTTTTGCTTGGTAATATCCTTAAATAGGATCATAAAACTTTTTACTTGTTCCCGACTGAATTGTTTTGAAAGAAATTCTTTAACATAATCCAGTTCAGACTTCAACATTTGCTTATCTGCTTTCATCACTGCACCAAATAGAACCAGTAAAGAAACAATAAAATCACCAGGTTGTGTTTGGGGGTAACTAGTATACTGGTAGTTTGAGTTAGGTTGTCCAGTAAAACCAGCTAATGAATAGCCAATAATTGCACCAATGGGGCCACCAAGAACCCAACCTAGTCCACCCCAAAGTATTTTTTTTCCGACGCTCACTTCATTTTATCCTTTCAAGAGTTGAGAAGTTAATACAATTTTCGGTTCGATTAGAAAGCACATCAGTTAACATTCGTGTCAATTTGGAACAGTCAAAAACAACACAAGCAGCATTTTGGTGGTACCGGTTTCGCTCTAAGCATAAAAAAAATGTAAAAAGTTTAGCCGTATCCACTAAGGGTAAATCACCAGATAGATTTATAATTATTCTGCCTGAACATTCCACGGAAAGTGATTTAGCTAAACGTTTTATAGCTTCAATGAAAAATGCCTTGGGGCCCAAAGGTGCAGATCAAATGAAAATATTGGGCACTACAATAGTAGGAAATTTATTAGATCTTACTGAATTTCATGATTTTATACTTTATTCCGATGAAGATTTAAATCGATTTGGATTACCCGATAAGGAATTAATATCTACCTGTAATAAAATCGAGGTAGATGCTATATTGGATTTAAACCAGGAGTTTTCTCCTATTTCAGCTACATTATGTGGAGAGATTGTAGCTCCTTTAAAAGTAGGTTTTTATAGCGATGAGGGAGACGGATTTTATAATATTATGGTGAGAAGAACGGGTGCAGAATTAGCTGAAAGTGGTTTTAAAGAAATATTTCAAATTTTAGGTATGGGATGAATATTTACGTTTATGAAGATCAAAATGCTCTAAATCTCGAGCCATTATCATTAACAAGACCGGTCTTTGATATTAGAATTGGTTCAGGAACTTTCTTGGATCGAATTCAAATTCTATACCCCAATGCAAGTATATCTGTTTTTGTAAGAGAAAGTATAGCTGATATTACGAAACAGAAATATCCTAATCTGGAAGTAAATCCTAAAGAAATTAATGGTGGATTATGGTTACTGGGGAATGTCATATGGGCAAAAGATACTTTAAGCAAGCTTAACAGTGACAGTTGTGTTTTTTTTTATAAAAATCAATGTATCGGAGCAAATTTAAATAGTAATCAAGGAAAAGAATGGCTGGATGCGGGTGGCCCAACTCAATCACTTCCACAAATAAAAAATAAAATTGATGTAGATGTAACTTTTTGTCAATTCCTGTGGGAAATTATCCATTGTATACCAAATACGATTGAATATGAAATGGGAACCTTTAATAATACTTATGATGAAAAAGATGGCGACAGATTATCATTGGTTAATCCTGATCGTATTTTAATTAATAAAGCTACAATTCAACCCAATGTCACCATCAATGCAACTTATGGTCCCGTATTAATAGACTCTGGTGTGGAGATTTACGGACCATCATATTTGGAAGGTCCTATTTATATTGGTTCTGATACAATAATTAAACCCTTAACTCAAATAAAAAATTCTGTGATTGGTCCATTATGTAAAGTTGGGGGTGAAGTTGATTCAGTTATAATGCAGGGATATGCTAATAAGGTACATGATGGCTATTTAGGTGATGCATTTTTAGGAGAGTGGGTCAATTTGGGGGCGGGCACGAATAACAGTAACCTAAAAAATAATTATACTAGTGTAAAAGTTCAAATAAATGGAAAGAGTGTTGATTCAGATAGACTTCATATAGGGTGTTTTATTGGAGATTATGTTAAAACAGCGATTGGTACATTGCTTAACACGGGTACTGTAATTGGCCCAGGATCAATGATTGCTAGTGAAGGGTTTCCTCCTAAGACAATAAAGCCATTTACATGGTTTGTTAAAGGAAAGCACAAAAATGTAAATATTGAAAAATTTATTGCGACAGAAACGCTTGTTAAGAAAAGAAGAGGGCAAAAATTTTCCAAAGCAGAAAAAGAACTTGTACAAAAAATTATTACTTGAATTTTTAAAAGTAATTGACGAGTGGTATTGTCCCAACTATATTCGTCAACTATTTTAGAGGAAAAAATTAGTGTTAGAAGGTATTATTTGCCCCGCTTGTGAAGCGACCATAGAAGAAATAGAAATTAAAGAGTCGCTGACTTGCAAAAATTGTAAAACAGATCTTAAAGATCGCCGATTTTTGGATTTTCTTGAATTTTTAATGGCTAATGGATTAGTTGAAGATTTGGATTTCTTTGACCAAACAGTCTATAGTGAAGATGTTGAACGACTTGAGCCTGATGATGAGGAAGATGTAGACCCCAATGATTTTGAGAAGAAAAAAGATATTTTTAGCTTATATGAGCAAGAAATGGAAATGTATAAGCAAAAAGCAGAAGATGAAGAAATTAAAGGTTATGAAGATTTTGAGGGGATAGAAGAGGAGTGGGAAGATTTTAATAAAAGAGATGCCAATAAGTCAAAGAGCAAAAAATAATTATGAAAGAAGATAAGAATATTCAACAGATCAATATCGAGCTAAATCAAGAAGTTAGTGAAGGTGAGTATGCTAATTTTGTTGTTGTAACACATTCACCAGCAGAATTTGTAATGGATTTTACAAAGATACTGCCAGGAGTAACTAAAGCTAGAGTTCATTCAAGAGTGATTATGGCACCTCAGCATGCTAAAGCTTTTTTGGCAGCACTAAGTGATAATATCAAACGCTTCGAAAAATCAAATGGAGAGATTTCTCCTCCTGAGCAAGATGGGTTTGGAGATTATCCAATAAATCCCCCTGAAGGGTCCTTGCCTAATTAGTAAATAACCCATTTACTTCCTTTTTTTAAGGCTCTCATCTTGATAATTACCCATAGGCTAAGTACTGTCCATGCTAATCCGTATCCTAACAGTCCTCCAAAAATTATATCTCCAGGATAATGGACACCAACATAAACGCGACTAAAAGCTACTAGTGCAGCAATAGTGAAAAATATCTTTTTATTTTTTGGATAGAAATAACCTAATACAACGGCTGCTGAATAAATATTAGCTGCATGGGAAGAAACGAATCCATATTTACCACCTTTACCCATAAGAACTCTTATTCCTTCTAACATTTCATGGCTTGGTCTTAGGCGAGCAAAAAATGGTTTTAAAACTTGAGCGGATGAATAATCTGCTAAAGAAACAGCGATTATCAATATTACTGATGTTATTTGTCCTTTTCGACCACCTTTTATTGCAAGGTAACCTATCAAAATAAGGATAGGTATTGCCCAAATGTTTTGATTGGTAATAATTGGCATTATAATGTCAAAAAATGGATTTGCAGTAGTCGAATTAAAAAAACGAAAAATAGATTTATCAATATTTATTAAGTTTTCAAGCATATATTTAATCGATATTATTGTAAAATAAATAATACTTGACCAAGGATAAATGAAGAGATAAGTTTTTATAAGATTTTAGTGGGACCGTTATTAAAGAAGACTGGTTGTTCCCCCGCTCCCAGGATTCCAGCGGTCCTGCTTCTTTTTTAGGGGGTAATATTAGCTTGTACATGGGGGTACTTTTACTTTCTTCGTTCGATCATACGCTTAATAGACCAAAGAAGTACAATCGTGCCAACGAAAAATAGTATATTTCCAAGAATGATTGAGACAAGAGAACTCATATTCAAATATAAATAATAATAGATATCTATTCATAGATTTCAGCATTAATTTTTTTATAAATCAAACTAAATAATAGAATAATAAATATGCTCTCAATATTAGGTATCCCATTTGATGAGAATTCATCTTTCTTAAAAGGTTCTGCCAAAGCACCTCAAAAAATCATGGAAGCATTTTACTCAGATTCGTCAAATGCTTATTCTGAAAATGGGTTTAATTGCAGAAATACTGAAAAAATTAAAATATTAGATAATCTTGAACTTCCATATGGGAAATTGGCCATTGAAAAAATTCGTACCACAGTTAAAGAAGAACTAGAAAAAAGTAATCATGTCCTATCAATTGGTGGAGATCACTCAATTACATTTCCTATTATTGAAGCTTTCTCAACAAAATATGATTCTTTAAATATTCTTCATTTTGACGCTCATCCTGACTTATATGATGACTTTGATAACAATCCTTTTTCTCATGCTTCACCGTTTGCTCGAATAATGGAAAATAATTTAGTAAAACGATTAGTGCAGATTGGAATCCGTACATTGAATGACCATCAAATAGATCAAGTGAATAGATTTGGAGTTGAAGTTATTGAAATGAAAGATTTTGATAGTGATTTAGTACTTCAATTTACCGGCCCAGTATATATTTCTTTAGATTTGGATGGGCTTGACCCTGCGTATGCTCCAGGAGTATCACACCCTGAACCTGGAGGCTTATCAACTAGAAATATTATTAAAATTATTCATTCTTTAAAGGGGCAAGTGATCGGTGGTGATATTGTTGAGTATAATCCAGATAAAGATATTAACGATATAACAGCTATTACCGGAGCCAAATTGATGAAAGAATTAATTGGGAAAATTATGAAATCGTAATTTAGAAGTTTGAAATAAAATTTCTTAAAGATTTATAGCAATTTATCATACTGGATTCACTTACCCACTCATCGATTGCATGCGCTCCGTGTCCAGCAGGGCCGAAAAGAACGGAAGGGATTCCTGCTTGTGCTGCTAGTGCTGAATCAGCCCAGTATGACATTCCACTGTATGATTTATTTCCTGTCGCCTCTTGTAACATTCTAATCAAAGAATCTTCTCCTGATTGATTTGGTGGACGACTATATACTTGTTTAGCGAAAACTTGATGATCTCCAGTTGCGCTCTCTACAGCTTCAACTACTTGTTTTAACTCTTGATCTAATTCTTTTTGTGTTTCTCCTGGTAGTGTTCGGCGTTCCCAATCCAAAGTTGCTTCTGCAGCAATAACGCTTTGAGCAGTCCCTCCATTAATTAAACCAGGGTGAAGGGTTGCATATCCCAAGTAAGGGTGGGGTTCCTTTTTGGATAATTTTTTATTGATATCATCAAGTGTTTCCAAAGCATATTGCAATGGAAAAATGGCATTTATTCCTTGTTCAGGACGACTTCCATGAGCTGCTAATCCTTTTATTCTCAATTCATACCAATTATATCCTTTATGGCTAATGCCAACCTTCTCTTCTGTAGGCTCCATAAAAATACCTAGAAAAGGTTTTGATGATAGTGAGGGTAAAAAATTCTTAACTAAATGTTCCATACCCATACTTTTGTTCTCTTCATCGCAAACAAAAGTAAATGCTAATGATATAGGACAGGGTTGATCTGTAAAATAATCAGCCAAACACATTTGAACAGCACATCCGGCCAGCATATCATAAGTGCCCCTACCATATAAACGGTCGCCATCTTTTCGAATAGTAAATGGATCATCCATACCTTCAATTCCAACAGTATCAAGGTGTCCATTCATTAATAAGATTTGATTTGAGTCTTCTCCATTTAATAAAGCTGTAGTATTGCACCGGTCGCCTTGAACTGTATCAATTTTAGTATCAATCCCAAGTCTTTGAAAATGCTCATGAACGTATTGTGCAATCTCCCGTTCTCCTTGACCCTCTGTTGAGAGATCTGGATTTACAGAATTAATAGCAACGAGATCAGTAATATATTGAATTAGTTTTGACTGCAAAATCACCCTTTATTTATAGAATCATTGAAACAAGAGAACTCATATTCAAATATAAATAATAATAGATATCTATTCATAGATTTCAGCATTAATTATTTTCATAAATAATGGTAATTCTTATATCAAAAAATAATATCTAAACAATGTCACATAAATTATCACATTCTAAAACTACTAATAATCTAAAAATTGGTATTCTAGGCTCAGGGCTTATGGGACATGGGATTGCCTATGTAAGTGCACTTTCAGGGATTGATGTTGTTATGACAGATATCTCTCAAAAACAGGTAGATAGTGGTTTGGCGAGAATCAAAGTAATACTTAATGAAAGTCTAAAGGATGGATTTATAACTGAACAAAGGATGGTTAAAACACTTGCGAAGATAAATGCAACAGATGATTACACTCTAATGTCCGGATGTGATTTAATTATTGAAGCTGTATATGAAAATCGTGATTTAAAGGCTGAAGTAATAGCTAGAGCTGAGCAGTTTTTGAAACCTGATGGTATATTTGCTTCAAACACATCAACAATTCTTATTACAAGACTAGCTGAAAAATCAATACAACCTGAGAAATTTATCGGGATTCATTTTTTTTCACCTGTACATAAGATGAAACTAGTTGAGATTATCAAAGGTAAAAAAACTAATTCCTCGACTCTAAATAAAGCAGTTGAGTTTGTAAGACAGATTAATAAAGTGCCTATTATAGTAAATGATAGTAGCGGATTTTATACTACGCGAGTTTTTGAACGTTACACCGCAGAGGGTATGGCACTCCTTGTAGAAGGAAATTCTGCTGAAAGAATTGAAGCAGCAGGCAAAAAAGCTGGTTTCCCTATTGGTCCATTAGCAGTAATTGATGAAATTAGCATTGAACTGGTAGAACATATCAGAGGTGAAATGCGGAACGAATTAAAAGCTGAAGGTAAAGAATTATCTTCAGACCCATGGGGTCAAGTTATAGATTTGATGATTAGAAAAGTTAAACGAACAGGCCGTTCAGGTGGTGGTGGCTTTTATGAATATCCAAAAAATAATAAAAAATTCTTATGGCCAGACCTAAAAAAATATTTCCCTCTTTCAGAAAATCAATTATCGGAAGAAGAAATGATTGATCGATTTTACTTTTCCCAGGTTATAGAAAGTATTCGGTGTTATGAAGAAAATGTGATTACATCTGTGAAAGATGCAAATGTTGGAAGTGTTCTTGGTTGGGGATTCCCTTCTTTAAAAGGTGGAACATTACAATTTGCAAATGATTATGGTTTAATAAACTTTAGAAATCGTTCCCAGGAATTGGCAGATAAATATGGTGAGAGATTTACTCCTCCAAAAATATTAAATCAAATGTCTGAAAAAGGTGAGACTTTTTAAAATAATAATAATTATATGATTGATAGATCCCTTATTGGAAAAACATACCCTCCGTTTTATTCTGAAGTGACAGAAGAGAAGATTAGACTTTTTGCTAAAGCTATCGGGGAAACAAACCCAATTCATTTTCTTATCGAAAGTGCGAGGAAAGAAGGCTATCCATCATTGCTTGCGCCATTAACATTTTTAACTACTGTTAGCTATGAGCAGGAAGACCCATATAAATACCTAAAGGATTTAAACATTGAATTGGGCCAATTTCTCCATGCGAACCAAGAGTATACATACTTTTCGCCAGTATGCGCAGGTGATAGAATTAAAATGGAAAGCAAGTTATCTGATCTTTTTGATAAAAGAGGAGGAAGACTTCAATTCCTTGTGTTTCGATCGACTTACACTAATCAAGATAAAGTAATTGTGGCTAAGTCGAAGTCAACATTGGTAGTAAGATAGAATGCCTGATTGGGATTATAGTATTGCTGAAATCGGTGATCAATTACCTCCACTTACATTAAGGCCTATTAATCAAGATGACCTCGTATTATATGCGAATGCTTCTGGAGATCAAAATCCAATACATATTAATCAGAATTTTGCAAAAAAATCAGGTCTTCCCAATGTAATTGCTCATGGAATGCTAATTATGTCTTATTTAGGGCGATTATTAACCAATTTCATACCACAATCAAGCATTAAAAATTTTACCGTTCAATTCTCAAATATGACACATTTAAATCAACAAGTCATTTGCACTGGAAAAGTATTAGAAAAGGACTCAATTGATGGCAAGGAGGTTGTAACTATCAGTTTAAAAGTGGAAGATTTACAAGGTGATAAAAAGATAATTGGTCAAGCGATCATTAATAGTGATTTATAATGGATAATGATAAAAAAATCAGAATAGGATGTGCATCTGCTTTTTGGGGAGATACTTCAACTGCAGCAGAGCAACTTGTTCATGCTGGAAATTTAGATTATTTAGTATTTGATTTTCTTGCTGAAGTTACGATGTCTATTTTAGCTGGAGCTAAAATGAAAAATGATAATTTAGGTTATGCAACAGACTTTGTTAATCAGCTTGCACCACTTTTACCTGAAATAAAGAAAAAAGGAATCAAAGTTATTAGCAATGCAGGTGGAATTAATCTTGAATCATGTAGAGATGCACTTATTAAAGAAGCTGAAAAAGAAAATATAAATCTAAATATTGCATTAATTCATGGAGACAATATAATTGACCGTCAAGATGAGTTTATAAAAAAAGAGATATTAGATTTTGAAACAGGTTCTCCATTACCTAAAAATATTTTAAGTATGAATGCATATTTAGGAGCAATACCAATAAAGGAAGCTTTGAAAGAAGCTCCTGATATAATTATTACTGGAAGATGTGTAGATAGTGCTTTAGTACTGGGATCTTTAATGTATGAGTATAATTGGAAAAAAAATGACTATGATCTTTTAGCGAGTGGAAGTCTTGCTGGGCATATTATTGAATGTGGTGCTCAATGTACTGGTGGAAATTTTACTGACTGGCATTTGATTGACGGATTTGATAATATGGGTTTTCCTATTGTTGAAGTTAGATCAAATGGAGATTTTATTGTTTCAAAACCAAAAGATACTGGTGGCTTAGTTAGTTTTGGAACAGTAGCAGAACAATTTTTATATGAAATTGGTGACCCTAAATCTTATATATTACCAGATGTTGTTTGCAATTTTTCTGATGTAAAAATTAAAGATATAGGTAAAAATAAAGTATTTGTCTCTGGAGCGAAAGGTCTACCACCTACTTCTACGTACAAAGTTTCTGCAACTTATATGGATGGATATAGTATTGTAGCTACTTTAGTTATAGGTGGGAAAAATGCATACAAAAAATCAAAAATAATAAGTGAAGCAATTATTAATAAGACTAATCGAATTCTTTTTAATAAAAATTTTGAAAAAATTAGGCAACATTCTTTATCTACTTTAGGTACAGATTCTATTTATGGCCCAGATAAATATAATAAAAATTCTCGCGAAGTTGTTTTAAGACTTATGGCAACACATGAAAAGAAAGAAGCTCTAATAATTTTATCAAAAGAAGTAGCTCAAGCTGCAACTGGAATGGCCTCAGGGGTAATGAATTATTTAGGTGGAAGACCTTCGGTATCTAAATCAATTCGTTTACATTCATACTTAATTCCCAAGTCCAATTTTTCTATTGAAATAGACTATCATGGTAAGAAATATTCTGTTGATATTCCATTAGATGGCGTGTTTCAGTGTGAAGAGAAAGATAATAAAATGATCTATGAAGAACTAGAAACAAATACTAGTGTTCCTCTTTTTAAACTAGCGTATGCTAGGAGTGGAGATAAGGGTGATCATGCTAATATTGGAGTTATTGCTAGAAAAGCTGATTATTTACCCTATGTACGAAATGGTTTAAAATTAAATATTATTAATAAATATTTTTCTCATTTGCTAAAAGGAGAAATTTATATTTGGGATGTCCCTGGAATTCACGGATTAAATATTTTACTTAAACATTCATTAGGTGGTGGTGGTATGTCTAGTTTGAGGATTGATCCCCAGGGGAAGGCCTATGCTCAACAATTATTGGAGATTCCAATCCCAGTTAATAAGAAACTTATAGACCAGTTGGATTAATTAATAAAACTAATGATAAAAATAAATTCATAGGAAATATTATGCCAGTTTATAAATCAAAAGTGAATTTGGAATCGGATAAATTCACTCAAAATAATGATGATATGTCGATGCTTGTTAAAGAAAGAAAAAATATATTGGATCGAGCTAAAACTAAATCCGATGAAAAAAAATCAAGATTTCAGGAACGTGGACAATTGACCCCTAGGCAAAGGCTTGATGCTTTGATCGATCCTGAATCTGAATTATTAGATTTATATAACATGGCAAATTATCTAGTGGATGATCCAGATCCGGATACAAGTATTCCTGGTGGAAATATCCTAGCATGCATTGGTTTTATTAGCGGGGTTCGGTGTATGATCTTAGTTGATGATAGTGGTATCAGTGCTGGGGCATCAAGTGACAAAACAATTGAAAAGGCATTGGGATGCATTAATATTGCCATTAAACAAAAGTTGCCCTTTATTCACCTTGTTGAGAGTGCTGGAATTAATCTCCTTAATTATAAAGTCAAACTTTGGTCAAATTTTGGTGCTTTTTTTTACAAGAAGGCGCGTTTAAGTGCCTTAGGCATACCTACTGTTGCTGTTTTGCATGGACTCTCTACAGCGGGAGGAGCATATCAGTCTGGTATGAGTGATTATGTTATTGGTGTAAAAAATAATGGTATGGCTGCTTTAGCGGGTTCTGCATTGTTAAAAGCTGCTACGGGTGAAGATGCGTCCAATGAAGAATTAGGGGGTGTCAAAATGCATTCAGTTATTACTGGTTTAGTGGAATACTTAGCGGATGATGACCTTGGAGCCGTAAATATAGCACGCGATCTTGTTGCACGTTTTAACTGGCAAAAAAAATATCAGAATAAGTCTAATAAAAAAAATAATGAACCAATATATAGTATTGATGAAATTTTTGGAATTGTACCATCTGATTATAAACGAGTATATGATGTTCGAGAAGTCATCGCGAGGCTTGTTGATGGCTCAGATTTTATGGAGATAAAGCCCAATTTTGGGCCAACTATGATTTGTATTCAAGCACAAATCGAAGGACAACAATGCGGTATTATTGCAAATAATGGCCCAATAGATACTCAAGGTGCAAACAAAGCAACACAGTTTATTCAACTGTGTGATCAGATAGATACCCCATTAGTTTTTTTAAATAATGTAACAGGTTATATGGTTGGTAAAAAATTTGAACAAGCAGGTATGATTAAACATGGGGCAAAAATGATACAATCAGTTTCAAATGTACGTGTTCCAAAAATAACATTTTATATTGGCGCAAGTTTTGGAGCAGCAAATTACGGTATGTGTGGACTCGGATATGACCCTGATTTCCTCTTTTCGTGGCCCAATGCAAAAATTGGTGTGATGGGTGGTAACCAGGCAGCTTCAACTATGAGACAAGTCTTTGAATCATCAGCTAAGAAAAGAAATGAAGAATTAGATGAAGAACAATTAGAACAAAAAGAGCTGCAAATGATTAATGATTTTGATAAACAATCAGATATATTTTATGTTTCTGGCCTATTACTTGATCAGGGAGTTATTGATCCACGTGATACGCGAAAAGTTCTTAGTTTTACTTTAAAAACATGTTCTGAAGCTAAAGAAAGAAAATTAAAGCCAAATAGCTTTGGCGTTGCTCGCATGTAATCCATCATAACTAGGAGTTTTTATGGCACAATTACCTAAAACGAAAGATTCTATACTTGAATTAAAAGATGGTTGGTTAACTATTTGGTTTAATCGTCCAGAAACAAGGAATGCTCTTTCTAGTGATTTAGTCATAGATATAAAGAATAGTTTAGTAGCAGTTAGTGATGATAGAAGTGTTCGCGGTATTATTTTTCGAGGGAAAAGTGGAATATTTTGTTCAGGAATTGATTTAAATGAAATAAAGACAATTGTATCTGATGCTGATCAATCTTATTCAAAGTCATATAAAATGAGTATGGAATTAGGTGATCTATTTAGAATGATAAGTAAAACTCCCCAAATAACTGTTGCTGCTGTTGAGGGAGCAGCAATGGCAGGCGCTTTTGGAATTATCTGTGCTTGTGATTTCTTGGTTTCTTTCACAGATGCAAAATTTGCTTTGACTGAAACTCGCATAGGATTGACCCCTGCTCAGATAGCACCTTACGTATTAAATCGTTTGGGATTTATACAAGCTAGGAAAATGATGCTATTAGGAAGCCATATAGATGGCAAAGAAGCTTTTAAAATTGGGATGGCTGATCATATTGTTAATTCAGAAAAACAATTAATTGAATATCTATTGGATATCAAAGATCAAGTAAAAAAATGTGGACCTAACGCCATAGCTAAAACTAAAGAAATTATCTCTGATAATTATATAGACAACTCAAAACGCGCTGCAGAATATTTTGCAAGTTGTATAATTCACGAGGAAGGTCGTGATGGATTTGCATCTTTTTTTGAAAAAAGAAAACCATTTTGGGAAATAGAGGATTAGTATGAAATTTACAGAAGAACATCAATCATTATCGGAAACAGTCAAAAATTTCTCAGAAAATGAAATAAAACCTTTTGCAGATGAATGGGAAAGAAATAAGGTATTTCCTGCTCATGAATTATTTAAAAAGATGGGAGATTTAGATTTATTAGGAATTACCAAAAGCTCTGAAGTCGGTGGAATGGATTTAGATTATAGTTTTGGAATGGTATTTGCAGAGGCACTTGGGTATGCAGCTGATTTAGGTGTGATTACAGCAATAGGTGTACAAACTGACATGGCTACACCTGCCCTAGATCGATATGGCAGTGCTGAGATAAAAAAAGAATTTTTAAAGCCTAGCGTAAGTGGTGATTTTGTTTCTGCTGTTGCAGTTAGTGAAGCGGGGGGAGGCTCAGATGTTGCGGCATTGAAAACAAGTGCCCGAAAAGATGGTGATGATTATATAGTTAATGGCGATAAAATGTGGATCACGAATGCTACCCAAGCAGATTATTTTTGCACCTTATTAAATACAAGTAATGATAATGGTCCGCATAACAATAAATCTTTAGTGATTATTCCTTCAAACCTTAAAGGAGTTAGTATTGGAGATAAGATAGATAAGTTAGGGCAACTTACTTCGGATACGGCCCCAGTTTATTTTGAGGATGTGCGTATTCCGCAGCGATATCGGATTGGGCCTGAAGGTGAAGGGTTTAAGCTTCAAATGCAGCAATTTCAAGAAGAAAGAATATTTATGTCGGTTAGTTGTTTAGTCATGCTTGATCAATGCGTTTCCAAAACAATTGAATATTGTAAAGAAAGACAAGCTTTTGATAAACCGATAATTTTTAATCAATCTATTCATTTTCGATTAGCCGAATTACAAACAGAGATAGAAGCATTACGTTCATTGGTTTACCGGGCATGTGAAGACCTTATTAATGGTAATGATGTAACATATCTTGCTTCTATGGCTAAATTAAAAAGTGGTCGGCTAATCCGCGAAGTTTCTGACGTATGTTTACAGTTTTGGGGCGGTATGGGTTTTACTTGGGAAAATTATATATCAAAAGTATATAGAGATGGCAGACTGAACTCTATTGGAGGTGGAACGGATGAAATTATGCTAAAGATTATTTGTAAACATATGGGAACTTTGCCTAAATAAATAATTAATCACAATTAATGGATTCTTCATTTCAAGCATTTACTATTGTAGAAAACCAAGATGGATCATTTGCAAGCCAAATAATTTCAAAAAATATTGATGACCTTCCTCCTTGTGATATCTTTACTAAAATCTAGCGTTTAATTTTAAAGTGATGTGTCGGCCAAGCTTTGGTCCACCAATAATTTCACGGTGCACATCATCATTTATATTGTTAATATTTAGCAATAGGTCATATTTCTCAGCAAATCGATATCCAACCATGGTATCAAACACTAAATATTCATCAATAACTCCAAAATGTACGCCGGCCGCCCATTCAAATTCAGGGATATACCTAAATCCTGTATTCCCATGAAATCCTTTATCAGAATTATATGCTAACTTTGCATTAACTTTGTATTTGGGTGCATTAACGGGATCATAAGATCGAGTTAAAAAATTCCAAAATCTATTTTTTCCTAATAATGAAAAATTTACATCTGCAGTGATTTTAGGTGTAATAAATGCATACAAACTGGCATCCATCCCCCACAAATTGACTCGGCCATAATTAATATTAGTTAACATGAGGTTTACAGGATTATCAAAATCAGTAAGATCATCAGTCCACCAAGCTCCTAATGTGTCACCATATGCAACCTCTAACTTTGTGCCATTTCGCTGTTCAACAGGTTGTGACCACCATCCAGCAGGGATCAAAGAATTCCAATCAGATGATCCATATTCAATATAATAATACCCAGGTATACCATCCCCACCATCTCGGATACCACTGTGCTCAGCAGTTGGTAGGAAGCCTAATATCGCGGGATCAGGGTTTTCGACTGTATAGAACCCATCTGATGTATCTATTACCACAGGGGTCACCCAGGTGAGGTCACTGACAAAATCACTGTAGGAGCTATAGTAGAGATCAAATGAAGCACGCATCTTTTGTCCAATGAAACCTGCATACCCAAATTCATAAGTCCAAATTTCTTCAGATCGAACTGGTTCAATCTTTGTATAATCTTCTCCATTCACAAATTGTCCTGACCTACCTAAAATGCCAGGGATATACAGCGCGGAACCTTCTGGCATATTTGCCCATCTAAATTCAGATGTAGAACCAGCGCGGACATCAAACATCATGAGTTCGCCTGACGCATCTCTTGTATAATTATAACCATCTGCATTTCCACGTGCCACAACTGGGAATACGGAATATTGAGCTGCCAGTACATCCAGATATAATCCTTGCGATGATGGTGTATTAAAAGCTCGTGCGGCAGTTAAACGAAATGTTTGTTTTTCATTTGGTTTGTATAATAACCCTACCTTGGGTGAGATTTGTGGAAAGTATTCCATGGTCTCGCCTGATAATGGGTCTTCTAAAAATTTAAATCCCCCATCTTTTTGTTGACCACTATGAAGATCAATGCGTCCCGAAAGGATTAATTGAAATTGTTCATTCAATTTAGATTGGGTTTGTGCATAAAGACCAAATTCGTTGGTTACGATTAACTCATCCCATTCATCAATTTCACCATCTCCATCATTATCAATGCCATCTTCATCAAAACTGATTGGATTGCGACCCGGTTTGCCATCAGGAAGAATAGTACCAAATGTTTTGGGCATGGTTCGCTGGTAGTCTCCTCCCCATATCAGTTTTGTATCTAGAAAATTGAAATCCAAATTATTCTGGAACTGGAAGTGAAAAAATTTAGAATGGTCAGTTACAATGCCACCTGTTCGCATATTTCTAGTATCACCAGACATAGAAGTATTCAAGTAAGCCTGTGCAAACCAGTTTTTATATACCCATCTTCCTTGAAAGAATTGATAGACCCAATCATCAGCAAGATACCGACCAATACCCGTAATATTAATATTTGTTGCTTGCGCAAATCCATAATTCAAACTTATAAAATGATCAGGTGAAAAATTATAGTCTGTTCTAATATCAAATCGTGTATTATTTATTTTAAAATGAGGAATATCATCAAGCCCATCATTATCCCTATCATTGACCTTATTATCTTTAGCAAAATATGTCGTATCAACAATGCCATCTCCATCACGATCTACTTTGATGTCCCAACCATCCCACCAAGCAAGACCATCTTCAAAATAATCATCTAAATCTTCCCCATCCAGACCCTCATTCAACCATTGCTTATAATGTGCTTTCTTTTCATTATCTTCGATGTACTCCCAGTCATCGGCATTAAATTGAACAAAGGACATTTTGTAACCAATGTTTCCAATAGTGCCAGCATGGCGAACTTGAGCTTTTGCAAAATTTCTCGTTCCACCTGTTAATCCAACTACCGTCCCTTTAGACTCGTTAGGTCGTTTAGAAATGATATTTACAACACCTGCATGAGCATTTGGTCCATAAAGTGCAGAGGAAGGGCCTAAAACTACTTCAATTTGCCTTACATCGTCAGATGTTAATGGGATGACATTATAGGCAATTAAACGTAAGGAAGGGACATTAGCCATTCTGCCATCAGTTAGTGTAAGTAGTCGGCTACTAAAACTTGAATTAAAACCTCGAGCGCTTAGATTATAGCTATCAAGGCCAGATGCAGTAAAATCAACCCCTTTAACATTCTTGAAATAGTCTCCTAAGTTTGGATTACTTGCATTTCGGATCTTAAGTTCAGAGATTACAGAAATAGCTGCAGGGGCATCAGTGATTTTTTCGCGTCTTCCACGACTTGCTGTTACTATGTATTCATCTAACTGAATAGCAGAAATACTTAGCTTTGCATCAAAAGTAGATGCATCTGATGAAATATTTATATCAGAGGTAAAATCACTATATCCGATATAAGAAATTTTTATTTTGTAAGAACCAGCAGGTATATCTTCAATACGGTAATCACCATTGTAATCAGTAGCTGCGCCGGTATTCACTCCATTTCCATCAATAATAACATTTGCTCCAATAAGGGGTTCACCGTTTTCAGAATCGGTGATTTGACCTGTTAGGTTAATGTTTTGTGAAAACAAAAAAGAACAGGAGAGAAAAATAATTAAATGAATTTTTTTTATGATACTCATAATAAGAAAAATAGGGACAGCTATTAACTGTCCCTATTCTACTTTGAACGATACACTACTTTATGAAGTGTAAATAATTATTCTACTTTTTCATTCCAAAGTGATTCGAATTTGATAGTTTCATTAACAGGCATACATACACCCTTATCAATTCTATATTTTAATTTTCCACCAGCGCCAGTTGCTAAACCAGTAAGCGCAAAATCACTTCCACTATCATTTGCAAAACCAACATTACCATTAGCTGCGTCTGAAAGGTCAACAAGAAGTGAATAAGGAACTCCAAAACCTGTTTTCCCGCCACCTTGAGCTTGTACGTCAGCAATCATATACATAAGTAAATCTACTGCGTCAATTTTTGTATCAGCATTTAAATCTGTTAAAGGGTTCTTAACATCTTGGACTTTAGCTGCCAGTTCACCTAATACATTTAGTGCATACCAAGTTAGATAACTACCCCAAGGTGCTAGTGCTGCTTGCATTATATAAGCTTCAGAGCTAGGGTCTGTTTCTGCAGCGGGGTCCCAGCCGCCTGCTGCATTTACTGGAAGTCCGTCAAGTCCACTTATAACTCTGTCATCAGCTTCATTCCAAGAATTTTGAACTTCTGAATATAATGCATCATGACCATCACGATCTAAAAAATCAAGGTTAAATGTCGCAGGATCAACCTCTCTGTTCACTTTGAATTTTCCATCGGGAAATGGTGGTAAAACCTGATCAATATCAACTACAGGTGAAAGTGTAAATACACCTGTATCATAATTCACGGTCCAGTCTCCAGTATCATTAATCTGAGGAGGTGGAAGCATTAAGTAAGTATTACATCTTTCTGGATTCAAACGCAAAGAAGGATAGGTTCCTTTAACAGTGTAAGTGCCAGGCGTATCTTTGGATTTACTATCAAGAAGATCAACTGTCATTTGAATACCAGTGGCTGCAAGTTGAGCAGCATTAAATACAGCTTTTCTAGGAAAACCAGGGGCATCCATACCAGCTGAAAGGCCTCCATTTGGGTATGCGCCCGTGAGATTCTGGCTGGTTGCAGCTTTAACAAAGGCTGCGTCAACTCCAGCAGCAGCTGCAAAGCCAGCAGCGTCCACCCAATTCGCAATTAATTTATATACATCAGCAGAATTAGCAACACCATCTTTAGTGATTATTTTACGCTCATACGTACCAGTTAATCCTACTAAATCCCACGTGCCAACGGCATCGCCCAGATTTACAACTTTATCTTCTTCACAAGCGGAAAAAAGTAAAATACCACCCATAAACAATGATAGGTATTTTGTTAAATTTCTTTTCATCATAAACTCCTCGAGTTAAGTGTTATCGTTCGTTATTACTTATAATTTTATTAGAAATAAATCTCTGTAGGTGACAAAGGTACATCAATGACATGAAATTATACAAATAATTATTTATTATATCTAATTATGGCAATTGATTTGAATTGATACCGGATATTTATAAATTTTTTTTGTTATTTCATTAATAAAACATAAATAAAGACTTTCCCAAATTCATTAATAATTAAAATTAATAGATTCTTAATAAAATGAAAATCGCAGTATTAGTTAAACAAGTTCCTGGGTCAGACTCTCCACTCCCTTTAAATAGTAATCAATCCTGGCTAGACGAAAATGGCATATCCTATGTGATGAATGAATGTGATAATTACGCATTGGAGGAGGCACTGCAGATCAAGGAAGAAAATGGTGATGGGGAAGTAGTTGTGATTAGCTTAGGTCCAGATCGTGTCCAAAAAGTGATTAGAGAAGGATTAGCTAAAGGAGCAGATCGTGCTATCCATATCCAAATGAATTCAGATAGTATAGCTGACCCATTGAGCCTGGGAACCTTATTTGCTGATGCGATCAGAGATGAAAATTTTGATCTTATTTTCTCTGGACTGCAATCCGATGATCTAGGAATGGGACAAACTGGAATAATTATTGGCGAAATGCTTGGAATGTCGACCGCATCATTAGCAATGGCAACTGAATTATCTGAAGGTATAATAAAAGTAAAAAGAGAATTAGAAGCCGGTTTTTTCCAATGGGTTTCAATGGCATTGCCTGCAAGCATTACAATACAATCAGGACTAAATACTCCCCGCTATCCATCCTTGAAGGGAATTATGGGAGCAAAGAAAAAAGAAATTAATATTGTTACTCCTGGCAGTCATGATGTAAAACAATCTGCAAAAAAAGTTTATGTCCCTCAAAGTGATAAACGAACAGTCATGATAGACGGTTCAGTTGACGAGATCGTAAATAAATTAGTCGAAGTTTTTCGAAATGAAATCAAGGTGATTTAGATGGATATACTAATCGTTATCGAAGAGAATAATGGCAAAGTTCATCGGATGGGATTAGAGTCCATAACCGCAGCTCAAACGATGGCGAAAGGTCGTGGATTTTCCATTGCTGCATTGGTAATGGGTTCCAATGCAGATGAGTTAGCCACCCAAGTCTCTAATTATGATATAGGTGAAGTTTTGAAATTACAGCATGACCTTCTATCAAGTTATTCTAGTGATGGATATGCTGAGGCAGTAAAGCAAGTCGTGGAAAAGGAAAGTCCTAAGTATGTATTTTTTGGTCACACATATCAAGTACGTGATTATGTACCCAAGATTAGCGCAAAATTGATGAAGCCCTTCCTTGTAGATAATGTGTTGATGAATAGTGATGAGGAAGAGACTGTTTTTACAAAGCAAATGTTTAATGCCAAATTATATTCCGATATGATTGCAATGGATGAGGGTCCATTATTAATTAGTTTTCAATCTGCAGCATATTCTTCAGATAATGCGGCATCGGGGTCAGCTTCTGTTCGGGATGTCAATATTAATTTAGATTCATCCATGATTAAAACTCAGTCGGAAGATCCTTTCCAAGAAGAATCTGGCGGTGTGGACCTTACGTCAGCTGAAATCATTGTTTCAGTTGGTCGAGGTATTGGCAAGGAAGAAAATATTCCCATGGCGAAAGATTTAGCGAAAGTAATTGGTGGAGAATTAGCTTCATCTAGACCTGTTGTAGACGCGGGTTGGCTTTCCTCTACGCACCAAATTGGCAGTTCTGGCCAATCAGTTTCTCCAAAGATGTACCTAGCCCTAGGTATATCTGGAGCCATTCAGCATGTAGTCGGTATGAAAGGGGCAAAAAATATAGTCGCTATCAATAAAGACCCTGAAGCGCCTATTTTTGAAATTGCTGACTATGGAGTGGTAGGTGATGTTTTGGAAATAGTGCCAAAACTCTCAGAAGCACTAGAATAAACTAATATATAATGACGCAAATAGAATTCACAGTTATTGAAAAAACAATACTAAGCCTGGGTATTCTCACTACCTTTGGATCTTTTATCTATGAAGTATGGCGTCGCCTTCGAATTGTGTTCAAAGGAAAACAATCATTTCCCTTAGATCGCTTTGGAGCTAGGCTATGGCGAGTATTTAAAGAAGTTTTTCTTCATGAAAAAGTAATCAAAGGTCGATTTTGGCCAGGATTTATGCACGCCTTGGTTTTTTGGGGTTTTATTGTTTTTGGGTTAGTTACAGTGGACCACTTTGCTCTTGGTTTTGGGCATGAGTTAATGAATGCCCAAACGCACAAATTATACAGTTATATAGTAATCCCATTTTCCATTTTTGTTCTAATTGGGATTGGATCGTTAACATATAGACGTTTTGTTTCAAGGCCTAAAGCACTTGGGAAAATTTCTCCCACTTCAGGTTTTGTTGCTCTATTTATATCCGTACTCATGATTACATATCTTTTGGGAGAGACAGATCTTAGTCCTATCGTTTGGCGAATTAATTGGTGGATACATTCCCTCATTATATTAGCCTTTTTATTTCTTATCCCACGTTCTAAGCATTTACACTTGGTTTTGGCTCCGATTAATATTTTCTTCAAACCATTCGATCTTCCAGACCATACACCAGTTAATATTGATCTAGAGGGATCAGAAGATGAACTAGATGCAATGCTAGCTGATTTAACTGAGATGACAAAAAATCAAGCTTTGGATGTTTTTTCATGTGTTGAGTGTGGAAGATGTATCGATGTTTGTCCTGCAAATAGAGGTGGGGGTCTTTTGGATCCCAAGAATCATTTTATTTTAGATTTACGTCAGCCTCTTTTAGATAAAGGGAGCGTTGATGTCTTATCTGAAATTAACGTTGAAGCAGGATGGGAGTGTACAACCTGTCAAGCTTGTACAGAAGTATGTCCTGTTGGAAATCAGGTAGAAAAATCCGATGAAATTCGGCGTTTAGAAGTATTGGTAGAAGGAAAAGTGCCTCAGGAATATCAAAAATTATTTATGAATCTTCAGGAGTCAGGTAATACAGAAGGACGTACCGATAGCCCACTTGCTGAAAGATTACCTACGTATACAACTGACAAAGAATATGTTTTATGGTTAGGCTGTTTTGCACGATACGAGCTTGACCCCAATTTCACCAAATCAGTTGAAAACTTTGCAAATATTTTAGATGTTGCCGGTATTACTTATGGTGTACTTGAGAATGAACATTGCTCAGGGGATCCTGCTAATCGTTTGGGAGATAAACTAACATATAATATGTTGCGTGAACATAATATGGAACAATTAGCACATGCTAGTAAGGTAGTAACTCTTTGTCCGCATTGTGCATTGAATTTGGAAAAAGAATATGCAAAGTACTCAGAAGTGAACTATGATGTCTCTCATCATACACAAGTTATTGCACAACTGATCGAAGAAGGTCGTATTGAAGTAAAAAAAGGATCGAATGGAAAAGTGACTTATCACGATCCTTGCAATTTATCCAGAATGCTTGATGAAGTTGATGCGCCTAGGACAGCCATCAACGCCACCACTGATGAATTTTTTGAACTGGAAGAATCGGGCCGTAACACATTATGTTGTGGTGCAGGTGGCGGATTATGGTGGAAAAAAGAGACGACAGGAAGAACACACCTTGTTCGCGCTGAACAAGTGGTTAACTCAGAAGCAGATACTGTGGTGACTGGATGTAATTTTTGTTATGGAATGATGAATCAGGGTTTAAAGCCTTTAACGCCAGAGGGTCGGTCAGAAATCCAAGTGAAAGATGTAGCTGATTTAGTATCTGAAAACCTAGTTAATAATTAAATGATTTTATTTAATAGTCTAATTAATAAGATTGAGGCATAAAATCTGCCCTAAGTTTTTCATTAATTTATTTAATAAAAGATGGACTAATAATTGATGCGAAAATACATTTTCACTTTTTTATTTGTTACCAGTATCTTTGCAGATGATTCCAATTCACGTGGAGTTGTTAAAGATTATACCAAATTAAAATTTAAAGTAGCTACTGCTGTTCGTACAGAAAAGCCACCTGTTATAGATGGCGAAATTAATGAGGAAATTTGGTCGAAGGCTCTTTTAGTTAATGGATTTCTTCAAAATGAACCATACAATTTAGAACTTCCCACTATTGAGACTGAGGTACGAGTATTATATGATGATAAATATTTATATTTAGCTTATAACAATATTGACCCAAATCCTGATAAAATAATGGCTCGACGGTCTCGCCGCGATGACTGGATGGCTGGCTTTGAATCTAATTCTGATTGGGTAGGCTTTGGTATTGATTCGAGAAATGATGATAAAACTGGATATTGGTTTGCTGTGAACGCGGCTGAAGTTCAAGTGGATGTCGCTATTTCTGGTGATGGTTATGGTGGATTTGATGGAACATGGAATGCAGTTTGGGACAGTGAAGTATATTTTCATGATCAAGGTTGGTCTGTAGAGATAAGAGTTCCATTTAATGTATTCCAATATGACAAGGAAAGAATACAAGAGTGGGGCGTAACATTCCAAAGAGGACATTTTGAGAAGCAAGAAGAAGTCAACTGGCCGGGTAGAGCCAAAGGTGTTCGAGGGATTGTCCCTCACTTTGGAATTTTAAAAGGTATTGAGAATATTCCTCAACCTAAAAATATTGAGGTAGTCCCATATTTTTTAGCAGGTCGTACTAAGACAAATGAAAATAAAAATATTGAAAATATTGGTTTAGATACACGATATAATTTGAATTCAAACACAACCCTAAACATGACTTTCAACCCGGATTTTGGTCAAGTTCAAGCTGACCCTTCAGTTCTCAACCTATCAGCCTTCGAAACTAGACTAAATGAAAGAAGACCCTTTTTTGTTCAAGGAGCAAATTTTTTTAAAAGCAGACTCAATCTTTTTAATTCAAGACGAATAGGTAGAAGGCCAGGGTATTATGAACCTGATTCAGGCTCAATTATAGATAGGTCTAATGAGACAACAATTATTGGTGCAGCTAAAATTCTAGGTGAAACTTCATCAGGATTAAAATATGGATTGATCAATGCCATCACTGATCAAGAATATGGGACAATTGAAGAAGATGTTAGCGGAAAAATTGAAAGAAATAAATTTCTTATTGAGCCATACACAAATTATTTTGTTGGACGAATTGAAAAGCCAGTCATCAATGAGCTTTCAACCATTGGCCTTCTTGCCACAGATCTCCGTCGAAAAAATGAAACATCGCAGGCTACAGTATTAAATGCTGACTGGAGTTTAAAATTGATGGAAAATAAATTATCATTCACCGGGCAGTTTGCAAATTCAATCACATCTGATCAAACTGGTAATGCTGGTCGTTTTCTGTTAAGCTATCGAGATCCAGTTTGGTGGGATATCAGTTGGTGGAGCGGTTATAAAAATAAACATTTTGATGTAAGTGATATGGGTTATCAAGAAAAAAATAACAATTGGTACTCTGGGCTAAGAGGCTCGATTCGTCGCGATTTTCCAAAAGGAATTTTTTTAAATCAACAATTAGAATTAAAGCTTGATACAGGAGGTCGGGGAAAAGATGATCGAGGAGAAGCATTGCTTACAAGGAAAAAGATTGAGTTAGAACAGGATAATGATTTTATAAATTATTGGGGAATGGGTTGGTCTATTTCTGCTGCTGGCGAAACTTTTGAAGATGATGACGTTTATCGAGACTCACGAGCAGTAATTATTAAAGATGAAGCATGGCAGTTAATTAATTTTTGGTTTCGAACCGATCGGCGCAAAAAAGTTATGTTTAGACCTAAACTTAACTTTGATAGAGGAAGTTTGAGGGGGCCTGGTAGAAGATATGGTTTAGATATAATATTACAGCCCACAGATTATATAAATTTTTCTATGGAATATTCTACTGAGCATAAGCCAGGATCGATGCAGTGGGTTGGAATAGTTGAAGATGAAAAAGGCCCTAACATTATATATTCTAATGTTTTACGAAAACAAACGAATATGGAATTTCGACTAAATGTTGCATTTTCTTCTAAAATGACTCTTGAGGCATACTATCAACCATTCAAAGTTCATATGGATTATGAAGATTATAGCCGATTAGTAAGAGAAAAATCATTTGATTTAGAACCCTATAATTATACTAAAGATAAAGACTTCAAGATTGATAATAACGTTGGCACTTTTGTATTTAGATGGGAATATTTACCAGGTAGTTTGATTTATGCTGTCTATAATTTGAATGACAACAATTATTACTCTTATCAAGATGGAGCTTGGAGTCCATCAAAATCTAATTCATTATTTATTAAAATCGATCGCTTCTTCCAGATGTAGAAAACTTTGGAGTGCTGATAAAATGAAAAAAATAATTTTACTATCACAAACAATAATATCAATCATATTTGCTCAAGATTTAATTGTTGATCAAAACTCCACTCAAAATTATCAAACGGATAACTATGCTAAATTTGATCGTTTTGATTACCATGGAGGCTTTCATGGATATGAACCAAAGTATCCCACCGACCGGATATTATTACCTAAAACCTTTCCTATGCTAGGTAACACCTTTACTTTAGAAGCGTGGGTTTATAGTAAAAGTATTCCAACCCACAAAACCATTATTGGTGATGAGTCAAATCCAGCTCATAACCCCGTAGATAGTCCACCCATGATCACATTGAATGGCGATTTATCAATTAGATATGGTTTTGGCACTGGTTCTGAACATAAAAGGCGTACGGTAGAGAATGTAAGAACCGATAATGTATGGCACCATATTGCCTATTCTTTTGATGGAACATTTTCTAGATTATTTGTAGATGGAATTATAGTAGATAGTACTGATATAGCTAAAGATATGACGCCAATTCAACAACCTATTTCTATTTTGGGGAATAGGTTGCTTGGCAAGATTGATGAAGTTCGCGTATGGAACATTGTTAGATCTAAGGCAGAAATTCATTCTACAATGAATGACACATTGGAAGGCAATGAAAACGGTTTGGTTGCTTATTATCCTATGGATACAGATGCTGATTGGAAACTTATCGATCGGACCTCAAACCAAAATCATGCAACCATTCAAGATGCAGAAATTTTACAAAGATATTATTCCAATAATTGTCCATCTCCTGATGGTAGCTATGATTGTCCTTATCCAACGGTTAATGATGCTTTATATGATGTAAAGGCCGGGGATAGGATTCTGATTAAAGAAGGTAGATATTCTGAATTGCTATTTTGGGATAAGCTAAATGATTCTTATGAAGCTGGCGGACTAAAGATTACTATTAAAGGAGATAATAAGAATGTTGTTTTTGATGGGACTGTAAAAGCAAAAGCTGAATGGAAGCTTTCTAATATTAACGGACATAGTGTATATAAAGCAGTACTGGATATGCATGATATCTCCATGCAAGCGGGAATTAAGATTGATACTATTTATGGTGTATGGGTTGATGATAGATATATGATACCAGCTATGCCTGTTAATTTCAAGAATCCGACTGATTTAACGAATGGAAATCAAGATAATCCTGAGCCAGGAACAATTTGGTCGTTACAGTATACTGCTCCCTATGAATACGAAAAAAGAACAATGCCTTTATATACGCCGGGAGATATAGCTAATTTAGATACGCTAGAAGAATGGTCATTTGTTCCTGAAACAAACTCGCTTTATTTATATCCTGGGAAAAATATACCAACTCCAACAAATGTCAGGGTACGGGTTAGATCTAATATTCTAGATTTTGCATATTCACCTGGATTTATTTTTAAAAACATTCATTTTTATGCGGGCGCTGTCTATTTTGATCATTCTTCTCATATTACTATTGAAGATTCAAAATTTTCTCATAGCTGGGAGCCTGGCTTAAGACATCACGAGCTTGGTATCATGTGGAACTGGAGAGGAAATGTTTTCCATGCTGGTCCAAAAAGTGTTATTAGAAACTCTATTTTTCAATATGTTGTCGATGCGCATCCTTTTAAAATGACGAATGTTGAATATCCCTTAGTGGAGAATGTTTTGCTTCGCTACAATGATTGGTTTGTTAATACCACATTTTCTCCCAGCACAGGAAGTAATTACAAAACTAAAAAATACGATGTAATGAATGATGATGAAATTGCACCGAGCACATGGCGCTATGTCACGATGAATACCACTAGGCTAGGAGGTCTAAATCCTGGATTAAGAGGATTAATGGAATACATTCGAATTGAAAATCAGTATATGCAAACCGATGCTGGCGGAATTCAAAGAACGACTGGTAACACAGTAAAATCCACGACACGCTTTAGTTGGCTTCTAAATACAAATACAAATGGTATGCGATTTGATAGTTGGTGCGCAGGTCATGACGCTGTAGTACATAATATGGTTTCTGCTGGCCAGAAAAGAGGATATAGATTAAAAGGGGATAGGCACAAAATATATAATATTATGGGATACGATACTTGGTCACACAATATTTCATTAACCAGCATAAAGTATTGTGGTGTACATGGGAGTGCCGAGAGAGATAGTTTGATGAGCAATTTTTCTGGAAGAGATCAATTCAATAATAAAGGAAATATAAATACGGAAGTAAAAAATGTTGTTTCTGGATGGTCATTGGAGTGCAATTCTCCAGACTGCGGTGATCCTTATGTAACAGGAGGAGAGCCCACCAAAATTTTCGATAATCCAGAGTTTCTAATTAAAAAATCAGGCATTTGGTATGGTAGATCCTTTCCTATAGATAATAGAAAGCTTTCCCATTCTTTTGTACAATTAGAACTGGAAGATCCTTTTGTTGAAGGTCGCGGAAGATCAGATGAACAACTTGATTATCTTTTTGGTGAAAATCCTTGGAAAGATGATCCTGTGCAAAATTATGATTTCCGTCCAAGAAAAGGATCATCCTTAATTGATGCTGGAAAACTTGTGTCAGGTATTAATGATGGTCAAGACCTAGTGTTTAATCATCCACCTTCATACTCAGGTCAAAATAGAAAATATATTGGTGAGGCTCCTGATATCGGGCCGTATGAATACGGTGACTCTGTTTATTGGATACCTGGATTTCGATATGAGCATCCATCAGTACCAATACCTAGAGATGGAGCAAAAAATGTGTCACCAGAATATGGACTTGCATGGAACTATCCTTGGAAAACTGATTATAGTGGTACTTCTGCTCTTGTTGCAATCAGTGGTCCAGGATTGACAGTTTCTAGGACTTTTCAATATCCAAATAATGTTATGTTTGTTAGCTTAAGGCCTGGAGCAACTTATCATTGGTCTGTTTATGTTGATGGTGTTTCCGGTGGCAGTTGGACATTTACCACGAAAGATAAAGTATATCCGATGAATGATCGCTCATTAGATGTTACAATTCAGGATAGTGTATATCACCCCATTCAATTCAAATCATTACATGTAAAGAAAAATCATAGATCTTTTCTCCGGTTTAGCGTTTCCTCTACTATTGATACTAGCTATAAAAGCACCTTATCAATTTTCCCAGAAAAAATTAAATCACTAAAAGGCGGAATCGTCCTTTATAAGTATAATGTTAAAGGATGGAATGAATCTATGTTGAGCACCAAGAATATTGGTCTTGTAAACAAAGAATTATTAACACCAATTGATACTGTCTTTGATATAAAGGAAAATGAACCATTAACGTTCAATATAGGTTCCTATTTTGATTCATCTGGTGAAATATCCTTTGCGTTAGGAGGATTGGATGATGATGACGATGTTTCTTTTTATAGCAAAGAGAAGATGATAACTGATGGCTCGTATCCCGTACTAAATTTATTTCAGTCTGGTTTTGCTCCTCAAGAAAGATCATGGCCAAGGATCTCATTTAAAAATGATGCAAAGCTTGCAGTTGAAGATGAAAAATCAATGTTATTACCTAAAGAATTTGCGTTGCATGATAATTACCCTAACCCATTTAATCCTAGTACAACGATACGTTTTGACCTTCCTAAAACTACAGATGTATCAATTACGATTTATAATATGTTAGGACAGAAGATTAAGGTATTTGGCAGTATGCAAATATCTGCTGGTTATCATTCCATTACTTGGAATGCAACTAATGATTATGGTAATTCAGTTAGCGCCGGAATGTATTTATATCAGCTAAAGACAAAAGAATTTGTGAAAACAAAAAAAATGGTTTTGTTAAAATAGAATCTTTATTATTGTTTATTTCGATTATTTTTTCGACATCTAGCTAATTGAGAGAGCTCCAAATTTTTCCAAAATATAAATGACAAATAAATAAAGATATAAGCATCAGAATATCATAATATATTCATATCGATCTAAAGGATTAATAGATATGGATTCAACGAAAAATAGTTTTCTACAATGATTATAAATAATAATTATTGGCAAAGGGCCCAGTTGTTGACTTTAATAGCT
>Ga0208639_1000488_pt1 | contig 29673 bp, 37 predicted proteins | sample ETNtaG_33_FD_185772 | JGI IMG/M metagenome (GOLD analysis project Ga0208639, IMG submission 185772) | Marine microbial and viral communities from oxygen minimum zone, Eastern Pacific Ocean - ETNP201310SV76 (SPAdes) (version 2) | ecosystem: Environmental > Aquatic > Marine > Oceanic ...
CAGCAGCTCCAGTTGCTGTTGCAGGAGGTGCCGCTGCAGGTGCACCAGCTGAAGGCGAAGCTGAAGAAAAATCTGATTTCAAGGTTGAGCTAACTGCTGCAGGTGATAAGAAAATTGCTGTTATAAAAGTTATTAGAGAAATCACTTCTCTTGGATTAAAAGAGGCTAAAGAATTAGCTGATGGTGCTCCAAGTGTTGTTAAGGATTCTGCTCCAAAAGAAGAAGCGGAAGAATTAAAAGCAAAACTAGAAGAAGCTGGCGCAACGGTAACTTTAAGCTAGTTCTGACAATTATTACAAAAAAAAATTCAATATAGTTCTTTATTAATCTATATTAAAATCAAATATGGAGGTGTATACTGTTAGATGAAAAATAATACAATAATTCACGACTTCTCAAAAAACAATTTTAGTATTAATTTGCCAGATTTATTGGCTATACAGGTAGAATCTTGGAAAGATTTTTTGCAAGAAGATGTTTTACCAGAAAAGAGAGAAAATCTAGGTCTAGAAGCTGTTCTTAGAAATACTTTTCCTATTGAAGATAATCATAGGAATTATGTTTTAGAATATAAATTCTACTTTTTAGGTTTACCGAAATATTCAGTAAAAGAATGTTTGGAAAGAAGAATTTCTTATAATGTTCCCTTAAAAGTTAAGTTTGTTTTACATATAACAGATGAAAATGATAAATCTGAATATGTTCAAAACATAGAGCAAGATGTATTTTTTGGAAATATACCATATATGACGGAGTCTGGTACATTTATAATTAATGGAGCTGAGAGAGTAATTGTTAGTCAATTACAAAGATCTCCGGGCGTATTTTTTGATCAATCATTTCATCCTAATGGTACTAAGATTTTTCTTGCAAGAATTATTCCATTTAGAGGTTCATGGGTAGATTTTACAACTGATATTTATGACTGTATTTACGCTATTATTGATAGAAGAAGAAAATTCCCTGCATCAATATTATTGAGAGCTATTGGGTTCTCATCTAATGCTGAGATTTATTCATCATTTGGACTTACAAAGACATATAAATTTAAAAATAGTAAAAACATTATCGGGAAAGAAGTCCTTGATGATTTTATTGATATAAAAACAGGTGAAGTTCTAATTGAGAAAGGTACTATAATTGATAAAGATAATATTAATTTATTATCTAGTAATAAGTTAGATAAAATTGAATTATTGAATGACATAAAGGAAAATGAAGTTGCTATTGAAGTTCTTAGTAATACAATTAAAAAAGATCCAACAAATAACTCAGATGAAGCTGTTCTATTGCTTTATCAACATTTAAGAACAGGTGAAGCTCCGGATGTTTCTGTTGCAAGAAAATTTATTGAAAAAATGTTTTTTTCAACAAAAAAATATGATTTAGGTCAAGTTGGAAGGTATAGAATTAATAAAAAGTTTGGATTGGACACTCCTATAGAAGATGCTGTTTTAACTAAGGATGATTTTATTCAAGTATTTAAATATTTAATTTCAATGAGAAATAATCAGAATGGTCCAGATGATATAGACCATTTAGGTAATAGAAGAGTTCGGACTTGTGGTGAGCAATTAGCTAATCAGTTTAATATAGCTCTTGCGAGAATGAAGAGAACAGTTTCTGAAAGAATGAATCAGAGAGAGGCTGAGAGTTTAACACCACAAGATTTAATTAGTTCAAGAATTGTAACTACTGTCTTAAATGCTTTTTTTGGGACAAGTCAATTATCTCAATTTATGGATCAGACTAATCCGCTGGCTGAGGTTACACATAAAAGGCGTATATCATCTTTAGGCCCTGGTGGTCTTTCAAGAGATAGGGCTGGTTTTGAGGTTAGAGATGTGCATTATACACATTATGGGCGTTTATGTCCTATAGAAACTCCAGAGGGCCCTAATATTGGTTTGATTAATTCATTAGCGATACATGCTGTTGTAAATAATTTGGGTTTTATAGAATCTCCTTATAGGAAAGTTGATAAAAAAATATCAGATAAAATCCAGTATCTATCACCTGATGAAGAAGATAGATCATTTATTGCACAAGCCTCTGAAAAATATAATAAAAAAAGAGAATTTGAGAATAAATTAATAGAAACCAGAAATGGTGTTGAATTTACTTTATCATCTAATGATGAAATTAATTATATGGATGTAATGCCAAATCAAATTGTTAGTGTGTCGGCTGCTTTAATTCCATTTTTGGAAAATGATGATGCGAATAGAGCCTTAATGGGATCTAATATGATGAGACAATCTGTTCCTTTATTGCAACCTGAAAAACCAATTGTTGGTACAGGTATGGAAAATACTGTAGCTAAGGATTCTAGATCAGCAATTGCAAGTAAACACAATGGTGTTGTTTCATCAGTTGATGCCAATCATATTACAATTCAAACAAAGGGTGAAAAGGTAGATATTGAATTAAATCCTGTTGAAAAATTTTATACTTATTCACTTAAGAAGTTTTTAAGAACAAACCAGAATACATGTATTAATCAAAAGCCAATTGTTAGTGTTGGTGATAAAGTTAATGTTGGTGATGTAATTGCAGATGGGCATTCAACAAAAGATGGAGAATTAGCTTTAGGCAGAAATCTTACAGTTGCTTATATGCCATGGAGAGGTTATAACTTTGAGGATGCAATCGTCATTAGTGAAAAATTAGTAAAAGATGATTCTCTAACATCTATTCATATTAAAGAATTTGAAGTTGAAATTAGAGATACTAAAAGAGGTGAAGAGGAATTGACAAATGAGATTCCTAATGTTAGTGAAGATGCAACTAAAGATTTAGATCATAGAGGGATTGTAAGAGTTGGAGCTGAAGTCTATCCAGGAGATATTTTGGTTGGGAAAATAACTCCAAAAGGTGAAACAGATCCAACACCAGAAGAGAAGTTACTTAGAGCTATTTTTGGTGAAAAGGCAGGAGATGTTAAGGATGCCTCAAAACGTTGTGGTGCAGGAGTTAGTGGTGTTGTGGTTGAAACACAACTTTTTGAAAGAAAAAATGTTGCTATTAGAGCTGAAGAAAAGAAAAAAATTAGAGAATTACAATCTAATGCGAGAAGAGAGAGAGTCGAGTTGATGGATAAAAGAAATGATCTCTTGATAGCACAGATGATTAATGAAAACTCTGGTGGAATAAGAGATATAGCATCTAATAAAACTGTTGTTAAAGCAAAGACTTTATTAACAAAAAAGAGAATTAATAGTATAGATTTTGAATCTCTATCTTTAAAATCTCCATGGGTAATAAATCCAATCAATTGGAATAATGTATTGAAAATATGGAGAAATTATAATAGGAATTTAAAACAGCTTGAAGATAAACTTGAAAAAGAAATATTTAAGTTAAGAATTGGTGATGAGCTTCAGCAAGGTGTTATGAAGTTAGCAAAAGTATATATAGCACAAAAAAGAAAAGTTTCTATTGGTGATAAAATGGCAGGAAGGCATGGTAATAAGGGTATTGTATCAATTATTGTTCCAGAAGAGGATATGCCATTTACAAAAGATGGTAAAACTGTAGATTTAATTTTGAATCCACTTGGTGTTCCATCTAGGATGAATTTAGGCCAGTTATATGAAGCTATGTTAGGTTGGGCTGGAAGAGTATTAAATAAAAATTATAAAACGCCTGTTTTCAATGGAGCAGTTGAGGCGGAAGTTTTAGGAGAATTAAAAAAAGCTAATTTACCAACTTCAGGTAAAATGGAGTTGTGGGATGGAAGGACAGGTGAAAAAATTAAAAATCCAGTAGTTTATGGTAGTACTTATTTTCTAAAGTTATCCCATCTTATAGCAGATAAAATGCATGCTCGTTCTACTGGTCCTTATTCTTTGATTACTCAGCAACCACTAGGTGGAAAAGCTCAATCTGGTGGACAAAGATTTGGAGAAATGGAAGTTTGGGCTTTGGAAGCATACGGAGCAGCACATACATTGCAGGAAATATTAACTGTTAAATCAGATGATATAATGGGAAGAACTAATTTATATAATTCTTTAGTTAAAGGTAAAAACACGCCTGATGCAAATGTACCAGAGTCCTTTAAAGTATTGTGTAAAGAGTTAGAAGCATTAGGGCTTAATGTCCATTTAAGTTAAATTAAAATTTAATTCAGAGGAGAGTAATTTTGAGAAAAAATTATAGATCAAATTCACAATTTAAATCGTTTAGTTCCATTACATTAGGTTTATTATCTCCGGAAAATATTCTAGAAAGATCATATGGTGAGGTTACAAAACCAGAAACAATTAACTATAGATCTTATAAGCCTGAGAAGAGCGGGTTGTTTTGTGAAAAGATTTTTGGCCCAATAAAAGATTTTGAGTGTCACTGTGGCAAGTATAAGGGAATCAGATATAGAGGTATTGTTTGTGATAGATGTGGGGTTGAAGTTACTAAAAAAGCTGTTAGAAGAGAAAGAATCGGACATATAACTTTAGCTGTTCCAGTTGTCCATATATGGTATTTACGTTCAATCCCTAGTAAAATTAGTTATTTGTTAGGTTATACAACAAAACAACTAGAGTCTCTTGTATATTATGAAAAGTTTGTTATTTTGCAATCAGGTGCATCTGGTAGAGAGATTGGCGAATTAATAACAGAAGATGAATATTTAGATTTAGATTATGAATTTGGAATTGAATCAGATAATATAACTGAAGAGGATGTTGATGAAGATAATTTTTTTCATGCATCAATGGGTGGTTCTGCAATCAAATCATTATTATCTGATTTGGATGTTTCAAAAGAGATAAATCGATTATTAGCTTTTATAAACAACGAGAAAACATCTGTTACAAAAAAAGATGATTATTTAAAAAGATTAAGAATTTTAAGAAAATTTGATCCTCGTTTAGAGAAAAAGTTAAATAATAAACCAGAGTGGATGGTTCTAAGTATTTTGCCTTTATTACCACCAGAATTAAGACCATTAGTTCCTCTTGAAGGAGGAAGATTTGCTGCTTCAGATTTAAATGATTTATATAGAAGAATTATTATCAGAAATAATAGATTGAAGCAATTAATGGAGATCAAAGCTCCAGATGTAATTTTGAGAAATGAAAAAAGAATGCTTCAAGAAGCAGTTGATTCATTGCTAGATAATAGTAGAATGCAGTCTGCAGTAAGAAGTGGTACGAGAAGACCTCTTAAATCATTAAGTGATTCATTAAAAGGTAAAACAGGTAGATTTAGACAAAATCTTTTAGGTAAAAGAGTTGATTATTCTGGCCGTTCTGTGATAGTTGTTGGGCCAGAGTTAAGGTTGCATCAGTGTGGAATTCCTAAAGACATGGCTATGGAATTGTTCAAACCTCAAATAATAAATGAACTTATAAAAAGGGGATATGCTAGAACTCCAAAAAATGCCAGAATTTTAGTTGATGATAAAGCTCAAGAAGTGTATCAAGTACTAGAATATGTTACAAGTAATCATCCAGTATTGTTAAATAGAGCTCCAACGTTACATAGATTGGGAATTCAAGCTTTTCAGCCTTTATTAATTGATGGAAAAGCAATAAGATTGCATCCATTAGTGTGCGCTGCTTTTAATGCTGATTTTGATGGTGATCAAATGGCTGTGCATATTCCTCTTTCTGTTGAATCTCAAGTTGAAGCATGGATGTTAATGTTATCTAGTCATAATATTTTGCACCCTGCTCACGGTAGACCAATAGCAATCCCTTCTCAGGATATGGTCCTTGGTTGTTATTATTTAACTAGATTAAGAGAAGGAGAAAAAGGAGAAGGCTCATTAATAGGTTCTTATGATGAAGCTCGATTAAGTTATGTTAATGAATCAGTAACATTACATGCTAAAATAAATTTCAGGGATTCTAATGGAACCTGGATTAAATCAACTTCAATTGGAAGAGTTTTATTTAATGAGATACTACCAGAAAAAATAAGGTTTTTAAATGATAAAGTATCAAAAAAACAATTGAATGATATTATAAGCAGATCATATAAAGAATGTGGAAATATGGAAACTGTTTCTTTTTTAGATAAATTAAAAGATTTAGGTTTTGAATTTGCCTTTAAAAGCGGTTTGTCTATAGCCTTGGATGATATTCATATCCCAGCTAAGAAAGATGAAATTTTAAATGGAGCGGATAAAGAAGTTGCTATTATTCAAGGAAAGTTTAATAAGCGAATCATTACAGATGGAGAAAGATATAATAAGGTAATTGATATTTGGACGCATGCTACAAATGATGTTGCTTCGGCCATGTTTATAGATCTTGAAGCCGATAATCAAGGTTTTAATCCTTTGTTTATGATGTCAGATTCTGGAGCTAGGGGTAGTCAAGACCAAATAAAACAGCTTGCAGGTATGAGAGGTTTGATGGCAAAGCCAAAGAAAACCATGACAGGTTCAACTGGAGAAATTATTGAAAATCCTATTAGAGCTAATTTTAAAGAAGGATTATCTGTTTTTGAATATTTTATTTCAACTCATGGAGCAAGAAAAGGTCTTGCAGATACTGCGTTAAAAACTGCTGATGCTGGTTATTTAACAAGAAGGTTGGTTGATGTAGCTCAAGATATAACAATTTCAGAGCTAGATTGCAAAACTTCTCAAGGTGTAGTTGTTGAGGATATTAAGGATGGAGAAGAAGTTATCGAAACTTTAGAAGAGAGAATTATAGGAAGATATTCTGCAGACAATATTGTTGATGAAGTTACTAAAGAGGTTCTTTTAAAGAAAAATAAATTAATAGATCAAAATATTGTAGATAAAGTATTTAAAAGTAGTGTTAATGAAGTTAAAATAAAGTCTACTCTTGCATGTGAATCAGCAAGAGGAGTATGTTCTAAATGTTATGGTATAAATTTAGCTACTCATAATGAAGTTAAGATTGGAGATGCTATTGGTATAATGGCAGCTCAATCAATTGGAGAGCCGGGGACTCAGTTAACTTTAAGAACATTCCATATTGGTGGAACAGCATCAAGAATTGTTGAAGGTTCTCAAAGATTTACTAAAATGTCTGGTTTAATTAAATTTTCAGATAACTTCAGATTGATTGATTCTATTGATGATGAAGGTAACAAAAATATGGTTTCTCAATCAAGAAATTCTGAAATGATTTTACTGGACAAAGCTGGTATTAAATTAAATTCCTGGAAGGTTCCTTATGGTGCTCATGTAAATGTTAAGGATAATCAGAAAGTTAAGATTGGAGATCTATTATTTTCTTGGGATCCTTATACGGATGTAATATTAGCAAGAAAATCAGGAAAAGTTGTTTTTGAAGATCTAATTGCGTCAGAAACTTATGTTGAAGAAGTGGTTGAAGGCGGTAAAAAAATGATGGTTATTATTGAATCAAAAAATAGAAATTTAAGTCCGCACATAGAAATTAAATCTACATCTTCAAAGGATACTGCTGGAGTTAGCATATTGCCAGTTAAGGCTACAGTGGTTGTTCATGAGGGAGAAACAGTTAAGGAAGGTCAAGTAATTGTTAAAATACCCAAGGAGTCAGGTAAAACAAGAGATATTACAGGTGGTCTTCCTAGGATTGCTGAATTATTTGAGGCTAGAAACCCTTCAAATCCTGCTGTTGTTACAGAAATTGATGGTATTGTTAAATATGGTAAGTTGAAAAGAGGTATTAGAGAAATAATAGTTGAAACTGATAATATTAAAAAAACTTATAAAATACCATATGGAAAACATATTTTAGTGCATGAAGGTGACTATATTTTTGCTGGAGATAGATTGTGTGAAGGCGCTGTTTCTCCGAGAGATATTTTAAATATTAGTGGACCAACTAGAGTTCAAAATTATTTGTTAAATTCTATACAAGAGGTGTATAGATTGCAAGGAGTTAAAATAAGTGATAAGCACATCGAAGTAATTGTTAGGCAGATGATGCAAAAAGTAGAGGTTATTGATCCTGGAAATACTAATTATCTAAAAGGTGATAGGGTTAATAAGACAGATTTTAATTCAACAAATAGAAAATCTAAAAAAAATCTTGTGGTTACTAAACCTGGTGATTCCGATTATTTGGAATATGATGTTGTTTTGGATGAAAATATTAAAGAGCTTAATAAAGAACTGAAAGAAAGTGGTAAGAAACTTGTTAAAACAAGAAAAGCAAAACCAGCAACTTCTAAGCCTTTATTACTTGGAATAACTAGAGCCTCTTTAAATACTGATAGTTTTATTTCAGCTGCTTCATTTCAGGAAACAACTAGAGTGCTAACTGATGCTGCAGTTGAAGCAAAAACTGATAATCTTTTAGGTTTGAAAGAGAATGTTATTATAGGTAGGTTGATTCCAGCTGGAACCGGACGTAAGGACTATAGAGAAGTAAATGTAACTTCAAAAAATGAAATTGATATTTCCAGTGATTTTATTCAGGAAGAAGAATTAGTTGAGGATCTATTAAAAGAATAATTTTTGCCCTTTAAATTAATTTGCATATAAATAAAAAAATATTTGTATACCTCCCAAAGTATATATTAACTTAATAAGCTGTATTTGTAAGCAGATTTTAATAAATTTATGAAAAGGTTGATATGCCAACTATAAATCAGTTAGTTAGAAAAGGAAGAAAAAAGCAGACAAAAAAGAGTAAAGTTCCTGCTTTAATGGCGTGTCCTCAAAGAAGAGGCGTTTGTACAAGGGTATATACTACTACGCCAAAAAAACCTAATTCTGCTTTAAGAAAGGTTGCAAGAGTAAAATTATCAAATAATTTTGAGGTTACTGCATATATCCCTGGGGAAGGTCATAATCTGCAAGAACACTCTATTGTCCTTATTGAAGGAGGAAGAGTAAAAGATTTGCCAGGTGTTAGATATCATGTAGTGAGGGGTGTTCTTGATCCTGCTGGTGTTGAAGGAAGAAGAACCAGTAGATCAAGATATGGAACTAAAAAACCTAAGGAGTAATTAGTTGAGAAGAAGAAGACCAGAAAAAAGAACAATATTACCTGATCCTACTTATAAGGATTATACTGTTGCTAAATTCATTAACTATTTAATGAAGAATGGTAAAAAAAGTATAGCAGAAAAAATATTTTATGATTCTTTATCTATTATTTCTGAAAAAGAAAAGAATGAAGATGCTATAGATGTATTTAAAAAAGCTTTATCTAATGTATCTCCAGCCTTGGAAGTTAAATCTAAAAGAATTGGTGGAGCTACATATCAGGTTCCGATGGAGGTTTCACAATCAAGAAAATTGTCTTTAGCTATGAGGTGGATATTGAGTTTTTCAAGAGGAAGAAAAGGGAAAACAATGTCAAATAGATTGGCTGCTGAATTAATTGCTGCAGCAAATAATGAAGGTTCATCAATTAAAAAGAAAGAAGATACTCATAAAATGGCAGAAGCTAATAAAGCTTTTGCACACTTTAGATAAAAAATTATGGACAAACAAATATCATTAGATAAAGTAAGAAACATAGGTATAATGGCTCACATTGATGCTGGTAAGACTACAATGACTGAAAGAGTATTGTATTATACGGGTAGATTGCATAGGCTTGGTGAAGTTCATGATGGAGCTGCTACAATGGATTGGATGGACCAAGAAAAAGAAAGAGGAATAACAATCACTTCCGCAGCAACTACATGTTTCTGGAATGATCATAGAATTAATATTATAGATACACCTGGACACGTTGATTTTACTATGGAAGTAGAAAGATCTTTAAGGGTTCTAGATGGAGCAATAGCATTATTTTGTGCTGTAGGTGGAGTAGAACCTCAATCAGAGACAGTATGGAGGCAGGCTGATAGATATAGTGTTCCAAGAATTGCTTATGTTAATAAAATGGATAGAACAGGAGCAGATTTTTATAATGTTGTTGAAATGATAAAAGATAGGTTTGGAGCAAATCCAGTACCATTAGTTTTACCTATTGGTGCCGGGCAAGACTTTACAGGTCTTGTAGATTTAATTTCAAATAAAGCTATTATCTATACTGCTGATGATGGTTCAACGTTTGAATATTCTGATATTCCAGCTAATTTAGTAGATAAAGCTGAAGAGTATAGATCTTTTTTGATTGAAGAAGTTGCAACTCAAGATGAAAATTTAATGAATAAGTTCCTTGAAAATGAAGAAATTACAGAATCTGAATTAAAAAATGCACTTAGATTGGCTACTTTAGATGGTTCTATTGTTCCAACATTATGTGGTTCAGCTTTTAAAAATAAAGGTGTTCAAAGATGTTTGGATTCAGTGATTGATTTCTTACCTTCACCAACTGATGTTGGTGCTATGGAAGGATTTGAACCTGGGAATGAAGAAAATGAATTAAAAAGAGAGCCAAGTGAGTCCTCAGATTTTAGTGCAATTGCATTTAAAATAATGACTGACCCTTTTGTTGGTAAATTAACATTTTTTAGAGTTTATTCTGGAAAAGTAACAACAGGTGATTTTATTTATAACTCTAGCTCTGGAAAAAAGGAAAGAGTTGGAAGGCTTATGTTAATGCATTCTAATAAAAGAGAAGAAAGAAAAACAGTATCTTGCGGTGAAATTGCTGCTATGGTTGGATTAAAATATACTAAAACTGGTCATACCTTATGTTCAGAAAAAAGTCATATTTTATTTGAATCTATGGTTTTTCCTGATCCTGTTATCTCAGTTTCTGTTGAAGCACAAACAAAAAAAGATCAAGAAAATTTATCTGTTGCTTTGAGTAAGCTTGCAGAAGAAGATCCTACTTTTAGAGTTCATACTGATGAGGAAACTACCCAAACAATTATATCTGGTATGGGAGAGCTTCATTTAGAAATTATTGTAGATAGGTTAAAACGAGAATTTAATGTTTTGGCAAATGTAGGTGCTCCTCAGGTAGCTTATAGAGAATGTATAACTTCAGATGTTGAGCAAAACACAAAATTAGTTAAGCAATCTGGTGGAAGAGGTCAATATGCTCATGTTGTTATGAATGTTGAGCCAAATGAAACTGGTAAAGGCTATGAATTTATAAATAAAATTGTTGGAGGAGCTATTCCAAAGGAATATATCCCCGCTGTTGATAAAGGTATTCAAGATGCTATTGTAAATGGTCCATTAGCAGGATATCCTATAGAAGACATTAAGGTTACATTATTTCACGGGTCGTACCATGATGTTGATTCAAATGAAATGGCATTTAGAATAGTTGGTAGTATGGCAATGAGAGAAGCCATGTCAAAGGGAAGTCCAAAGTTACTTGAGCCAATTATGGATTTAGAAGTTGTTATGCCAGATGAATATTTAGGTTCTGTTATGGGCGATGCTACATCTAGAAGAGGTATAGTAAAAGGTTATGAACCAAGAGATAAAACTCAAGTATTAAAGGCTTCAGTCCCATTATCTCAGATGTTTGGTTATGCAACAGATTTACGTTCTTTAACTCAAGGAAGAGCTGTTTTTACATTAGCATTTGCTGATTATCAACAGGCTCCAAAAAGTATTCAGGAAAAAATTGTTGAAAAAATTAAAGGAAACGTTACCGTATAATTATGAATAAAATTAGAATAAAGCTAAGAGCTTACGATCATATGTTGCTTGATAAGTCAACGATAAAAATAGTAAAAAAGGCTAAAGATACTGGTGCTTTAGTACTGGGTCCAATTCCTTTGCCTAATAAAAAAACTATTTATACTGTTAATAAGTCGGTTTTTGTTGATAAAAAATCTAGAGAACAGTTTCAAATAACTATACATAGAAGAATTGTAGAGCTTTTGAATTCAACTTCTAAAACAGTTGATGCTTTAATGAAATTAGATATGCCTGCTGGCGTTGATGTAGAAATAAGGACATAGTAAACAAAATAATGATAAATTTAAATACATATTTTGATAGTTTAGATTCATTGCTTGAAGATGATAAAAATGAGAATGATAATTTATCTCAAGAAGAATCTTCTGTAGAGGAATCTAAATCTGAAGAAGCTCCTGTAGAGGAAGCTAAATCTGAAGAAGCTCCTGTAGAGGAAGCTAAATCTGAAGAAGCTCCTGTAGAAGAAGCTAAATCTGAAGAAGCTCCTGTAGAAGAAGCTAAATCTGAAGAAGCTCCTGTAGATGAATTAAAGTTTTATTTCTCAAATTTAATTGGTAAAAAAATAGGAATGACACAATTATTTTCAGATGATGGAGATGTTTTCCCAGCAACAGTTGTTCAAGCTGGTCCATGTACTGTTACTCAGATTAAAAGCAAAGGTAGTGAAGGGTATGATTCCATTCAGTTGGGTTACCTTGATGTAAAAGAAAAACATCTAACTAAATCTCAAATTGGTCATTTTTCAAAATCTAAAATTTCTCCAAAAAAAGTTTTAAAAGAATTTAGATTTGATAGCAAATCAAATAATCTTCCTAATATTGGGGATCAAGTTGATTTAAAACAATTTAGTGTTGGAGATATTATTACTGTTACAGGCTATTCTATTGGTAAAGGTTTTGCAGGTCATATGAAAAGACATAATTTTAGTGGAGGAAGAGCTTCTCATGGTAAAAATAGTGTAATGAGAAAATCAGGTTCTGTTGGTGCCGGAACTGACCCAGGTAGGATTTTTCCAGGAATGAAAATGGCAGGTAGAATGGGCAATGACAGGGTTACAGTAAAAAATTTGGAAGTATTAAATATAGATTATAACAATAATTTAATTTTTATTAAAGGTGCACTTCCAGGTTCTAATAATAATTATTTGTATTTAACAAAGAAATAATAATGAAAGTAAATATTTATAATAAAGAAGGTAAAAAAACATCAACTAAAGTTGATTTAAATAATAGAGTCTTTAAAATAGAGCCTAATGAGCATTGTATTTATTTGGCTGTTAAATCAGAGCTTGCAGCGAAAAGGCAGGGTACTTCAAGTTCTAAAACAAGGTCTGAAGTAAGTGGTGGTGGAAGAAAGCCTTACAAGCAAAAAGGAACTGGTAATGCAAGGGTTGGTTCAACTAGAAATCCAGCTAGGGTTCATGGAGGTTCTGCATTTGGACCAAAGCCTAGGGATTACAATCTTAAAATAAATAGAAAAGTTAGATCTTTAGCTAGAAAAAGTGCGTTATCTATGAAAGTATTAAATGAATCATATAAAGTATTAAATGATTTTTCTATGGATAAAATCAAAACAAAAGATTTTTTAGTTGTATTAGAAAAATTAGATGCGCATGATAAAAAAACTTTAGTTATAACTGAGAATATTGATAATAAATTATTTTTGAGTTCAAGAAATATTAAAAATCTTAATTTAGTGAATGTAAAAAGTTTTTCAACTTATGATATAATGAATAGCAATTACTTATTAATTGATAAAAATTCTGTTGATTTTTTAAATAAAAGTTTAATGAAATAGATTGTGTTATTAGAAATGTCAAATATTATAGTGTCACCTATGTTAACTGAGAAGAGTAATCTTCTAGGTGAAAAGCATAATAAATATGTTTTTAAGGTTAATCCTAAAGCAAATAAATTGCAAATTAAACAAGCAATTGAAAAAAGGTTTGATGTAAGGATAACAAAGGTTTGTACATCTGTTTATAAAGGTAAATTAAAAAATACAAGTGTTAAAAGTGGTGGCCATGTTATAAGAACCTCAGGGCATAGAGATTTATGGAAAAAAGCAGTTGTAACGCTTCATAAGGATGATAAACTAAATTTAGTTGATGGAGAATTTTAATGGCTATAAGAAAATTAAAACCAGATACTCCTAGTAGAAGATATATGTCAATTTCAACATTTGATGAAATTACAAAAAAAACTCCTGAGAGGAGCTTAACAAGACCACTTAAGAAGACTGGTGGAAGAAATAATTTAGGTCGTATAACATCTAGAAGAAGAGGTGGTGGACACAAAAGAAGATATAGATTAATTGATTTTAAAAGAAATAAATTTAATATGATAGGTGAGGTTGTTGCTATTGAATATGATCCTAATAGATCTTCAAGAATAGCTTTGATCCAATATGAGGATAATGAGAAGAGATATATAATTGCTCCTGATGGTCTAAATGTTAAGGATTCTATTGTTTCTTCAAGAGATAGCAAAGTTGAATTTAAATCAGGCAATGCTTTATTATTAAAAGATATTCCAGATGGTATGCTTGTCCATAATATAGAATTAAAACCAGGTAAAGGTGCTCAAATGGCAAGAAGTGCAGGGACATACGCAAGAATTATGGCAAAAGAAAATAAAATGGTTTCATTAAAGCTGCCTTCAAGTGAAATTAGAATGGTATCTGAAAATTGCTTAGCTACATTAGGTGCCGTAGGGAATAAGTCACATGAAAATATTAAAATTGGTAAAGCAGGCAGATCTAGATGGCTAGGTAAAAGACCTAAGGTTAGAGGAGTAGTTATGAATCCTGTTGATCACCCTCATGGTGGTGGTGAAGGAAAAACATCTGGTGGTAGACACCCTGTTTCTCCTTGGGGTACTCCTGCAAAAGGATATAAAACTAGGAAAAAAAATAAATTATCAAATAAATATATAGTTTCAAGGAGAAAAAAATAATGTCAAGATCTCTTAAAAAAGGGCCATATATTGATTTTAAATTAGAAAAAAAGATAGAGAAAATGAATTCTGATAATAAAAAAGAAGTAATTAAGACTTGGGCAAGAAGATCAATGATTTCTCCATTGTTCGTGGGTCATACTTTAGCAATTCATAATGGAAACAAATTTGTACCAGTATTTATAACTGAAAATATGGTAGGTCATAAATTAGGTGAATTTGCTCCTACTAGAATCTTTAGAGGTCATTCAGGTGATAGGAAAATGAAATAATTATGGAAACTACAGTAAAAGTTAAACATTTGAAACAATCTCCTACAAAAGTACGTTTTGTACTTAACGAATTAAGGGGACTCAAAGTAGACAGAGCAATTAATATGTTGAATAATAGTAATAAGAAAGCATCAAACTTTATATTAAAAGCTATTAATTCAGGTTTATCTAATCTTGAGAACAATGGTGATTTTAATCAAGATAAAGTTATAATATCAAATGCTTTTGTTGATGGTGGCCCTGTTATGAAAAGATTTAGACCTAGAGCAATGGGTAGAGCTTCGCAAATTTTAAAAAGAACTAGCCATTTAACAATAACTTTATCAGAGAGAGGTTAATTTTGGGGCAAAAAGCTAATCCAATAGGTTTACGTTTAGGAATTAATAGAGGCTGGGATTCAACTTGGTTTGATGAAAAGCATTATGCTGATCGTTTAAAAGAAGATATTATTTTAAGAAGATATATTTTTAAAAAATATAAAACAGCAAGTGTTTCAAGAGTTCAAATTTCAAGAACATCAACTAAAGTTAATATAACAGTTAATACAGCAAGACCTGGATTAATAATTGGCAAGAGTGGTTCTGAAGTTGATAGTTTGAAAAAAGAATTAAAGAAATTAGTTGGTCATGAAGTTTCTGTTAATGTTTTTGAAATAAAACGTCCAGCTTTAGTTGCTAGTTTAGTTGGAGAAAATATAGCTCAACAAATTGAAAAAAAGATTAATTATAGAAGGTCAGTAAAAAAATCAATTCAAAGTACTATTAGTATGGGAGCAAAGGGAATAAGAGTAAGGGTTGCAGGTAGGTTAAATGGCGCAGAGATAGCTAGGCAAGAAACATTCAAGGAAGGCCAAGTTCCTTTGCATACCTTAAGAGCTAAAATTGATTATGCACATATTGAGGCAAATACAACGTATGGGATTATTGGAGTAAAAGTTTGGATTTATAATGATTAATAAGGGAAAGATATAAAATGTTATCTCCAAAGAGAATTAAATATAGAAAACCTCACAAGGGTAATTTGAAAGGAATGGCTAATTCTGGAAATTATGTTTGTTATGGTACTTATGGAATGAAAGCATTAGAATCTGGCTGGATAACAAATAGACAAATTGAGGCTGGAAGAATTTCTTTATCTAGAAGAGTTAGAAAAATTGGAAGACTATGGATAAGAATATTTCCTAATAAGTCAATTACAAAAAAACCAGCTGAAACTAGAATGGGTAAAGGTAAGGGTTCTCCTGATTCATGGGTTTCGATTATTAAGCCTGGAAGAATTTTATATGAAATTGATGGATTAACTGAAGAACAGGCTAAGGAAGCTTTTAAAGCTTGTTCACATAAGTTTGCAATTAAAACTAAAATGGTTGCAAGAAGAGATTTATAAAAATGGCTAAGAAAAAAAATATTAAAGATTTAACTCTAGAAGAATTAAATAAAAAATTGATTGAATTGAATGATTCTATGTTGAATTATAGGTTTCAAAAAACATTACAACAATTAGAAGATCCAAAACAAATCAATCAGAACAAAAAAGATGTTGCTAGAGTGAAGACATTTATAAGACAATTTGAATTAGGATTAAGAAAATAAATTTATGGATAATAATAGAAAAGAATTAAGTGGTTTAGTACATTCAGATTCGATGGATAAAACAATAGTTGTGAATATTGTTAGAAGTTTCCCTCACCCTGTATATAAAAAATACGTAAAGTTTTCAAAAAAATATTACGTTCATGATGAAAAAAATAGTTGTGAAAAGGGAGATACCGTATTGATTGAAGAATCAAAACCTTTAAGTAAATTAAAAAGATGGCGTGTAAAGAAAATTTTAAAGAAAGCAATTAAAGTATAAAATGATTCAACAAGAAACTAGATTAAATGTTGCAGATAATACAGGAGCTAAGCAGGCTTTATGTATAAAAGTTTTAGGTGGCTCTAGAAAACGATATGCAAGATTAGGTGATGTGATAGTGGTGACTGTAAAAAAAACTATCCCAAATTCAAATGTTAAAAAAGGTTCAGTACGTAAAGCTGTTGTAGTTAGAGCTAGGAAAGAATCTAAAAGAAAAGATGGTTCTTATATAAGATTTGATGATAATGCTGTAGTTATTATAGATAATCAGAATGAACCAGCAGGGACAAGAGTTTTTGGTCCTGTTGCAAGAGAGCTAAGAGAAAAAAAATATATGAAAATTCTTTCTTTAGCTCCTGAGGTTATATAATTATGAATAAGATAAAAAGAGAAGATACAGTTAAAGTATTAGCAGGTTCATATAAAGGTGAATCTGGAAGAGTTGTTAAAATATTAACTGTAAAAAATAGAGCTATTGTTGAAGGTATAAACAAAGCTAAAAAGCATGTTAGGCCAACTCAGGATAATCCACAGGGTGGTATTATTGAGAAAGAATTATCAATAAATTTATCAAACTTAGCTTTAATGAATAAGGGCAAGGTAGTTAAAGTTGGTTTTGGAATTGATAAAGATGGTAAAAGATTTAGAATTAATAAAAAAAATGGGAATAAAATAGATTAATGAAAAATTATAGCCCAAGATTATTTGATTTGTATAAAAATGATATCCAGTCATTATTAAAAGAGAAGTTGGACATTAGTAATGTTATGCAATTACCTAAGATTGAGAAAATTGTTCTTAATATGGGTATGGGAGATGCTAAGGATAATAAAAACAGTCTATCACAAGCCATTGAAGAGATGACTATTATAACTGGGCAAAAACCAGTTGTCACAAAAGCAAGAAAAGCAATTTCTAATTTTAAATTAAGAGCAGGGGATCCTGTTGGGATAAAGGTTACTTTAAGAGGAAGTAAAATGTATGAATTTTTAGATAGATTTATTTCTATATCTTCTCCAAGGATTAGAGATTTTAGAGGTCTTCCTTCTAAGGGTTTTGATGGAAGAGGAAATTATAATTTTGGTATTTCAGAACAAATTATTTTTTCTGAAATTGATTATGATAAGGTTAATACTATTAGAGGATTAAATATTACTATAATGACAAGTACTGATAATGATTATCATGCATATGAATTATTATTAAGTTTTGGATTTCCAATTAATGATTATAAAGAAAAGAAAAAAGGTAAATAATGGCTAAGAAATCTAAAGTAGTAAAAAATATTCATAGACAAAAGTTAGTTGAAAAATTTAAAGTAAAAAGAGAAGAATTGTTATCAATTATAAAAAGTCCTAAAACTTCTATTGAAGAAAAAAGATTAGCTTATATGAAATTAGAAAAGTTGCCTAGAGATGCTAATCCTATAAGAATAAGAAATAGATGTAATTTAACAGGAAGGCCAAGAGGATATTATAGAAAATTTGGTTTATCAAGAATATCTCTTAGAGAGCTTGCTACTCAAGGTAAAGTTCCTGGATTAAAGAAAGCAAGTTGGTAAAGGAAAAATAAATATGAGTATGAATGATCCAATAGCAGATTTATTAACAAGAATTAGAAATTCTAGTTCTGTATCTAAAAAATGGGTAGATGTAAAGTGTTCCAATGTAAATATTAGAATATTGTATATTCTAAGAGAGGAGTTCTTTATTAGAGATTATGTCAAGATAGAAGATAATAAGCAGGGTATGTTGCGTGTTTATCTAAAATACAGTTATGATGATAAACCTGTTATTAGAGGAATAAAGAGAATAAGTACACCTGGATGTCGAGAATATGTATCTGTTGATAAAATTCCTAGAGTTTTAAATGGTATGGGTATTTCAATAGTTTCAACTTCAAAAGGTGTGATGTCAAACAAAAAAGCAAAAAATTTAAATATTGGAGGAGAAATAATTTGCCAAGTATGGTAGATTATTTATAGATATGTCGAATATAGGTAAACAACCAATTGTAATACCAGAAAATGTACAAATTAATGTATCTAATAATTCTGTTGAAGTTAAGGGTCAATTAGGTGAGCTTAATATGAGTTTTAATTCTAAAATAGATATATCAAGTAAGGATAACACAGTTATAGTTAAAAGAAGTACAGATCAAAGAACAGATAAAGAATTACATGGTCTTTATCGTGCGCTTATTCAAAATATGGTTGTAGGTGTTTCTGAAGGATTTGAAAAAACATTGATTTTAGTAGGTGTTGGATATACAGCTGAGAAAAAAGGAGATTTTCTTTTGGTTAATGTTGGTTATTCGCACCCTATTTATTTTCAAATTCCAGATGGAATTACTGTAAATACCCCAAATCAAACAACTATAGTTGTTAAGGGATATCATAAACAGAATGTTGGTGATTTTACAGCAAAAATAAGGTCGATGAGAAAGCCTGAGCCTTATAAAGGTAAAGGGATTAAATATTCTGATGAAATTGTAAGAAGGAAAGCAGGTAAAGTTGTTGGCGGAGCGAGTTAGTATAAAATATTAGGATAAAATAAAATGTCTTTAAATGATAAAAGAAAAAAATATTTAAAAAAGAAATTAAGAACAAAAAAATCTTTAGGTAATTTAGGTAAATATCCTAGATTAGTCGTTTTTAAATCAAATAGGCATATTTATGGTCAACTGCTTGATGATAATAAGAATTTAACTTTATTTTCTTCATCTTCTATGGATAATGATTTAAGAAAAAAACTTAAATCAAAGAGCAAGATGGATAAAAGTATCGAAGTAGGCTATTTATTAGCAGAAAAAATTAAAAGTAAAAAAATTAAAAAAGTAGTTTTTGATAGAAATGGATACCAATTTCATGGAAGAGTTAAAGCTCTTGTAGAAGCTCTTAAAGAAAAAGGTATTAGTATTTAATTTAATAGGTAATTAATAAATGAATAACATTATAAGTCCAACAGATTTACAACTACAAGATGAATTTGTAGTTCAAATAAACAGAGTTTCAAAATCTACTACAGGTGGTAGAAGAATGAGGTTTAATGCTATTGTTGTCGTAGGTGATGGTAATAGTCATGTAGGAATAGGTTTTGGTAAGGCAAATGAAGTGGCATCTGCTGTAAACAAGGCAAAAGAAATTGCAAAGAAAAGTATTTTCAAAGCTCCTATTATAAAGGGAACAATACCTCATAGGGTTGATATTAAATATGGTTCTGTTAAATTAATGTTAAAACCAGCTGCACCTGGTACTGGTATTATAGCCGGTGGACCAGTTAGAGCAGTTTTAGAGCAAATTGGAATTACAAATATTTTAACTAAAAATACTGGTTCAACAAATGCTCTTAACGTTGTTAGAGCTGTAGTGAAAGCACTTAAAGAATTAAGAGATCCTCTCCAAGTTTCAAAAGATAGAGGTATAACAATGAAGGAATTATTTAACTAAGATGTCAAAAAAGATAGAAATAATACAATTTAAGAGTGCTATTGGTTATAATAAAAAGACTAAAGCAACAATTAAAGCTTTGGGAATAAAGAAATTAAATTCTCCAGTTATTGTAAATAATGATTCAGCTCATATTGGAATGATAGAAAAAGTTAGACATTTAGTACGAACAAAGGAATTATAAAATGGCATATACTTTAAAATATAAATCAGGCTCAATATCTAATAGAAAAAGAATTGGTAGAGGTGAGGCCTCTGGACAAGGTAGAACCTCAGGAAAAGGTCATAATGGATATAAAGCTCGTTCTGGAACAAAAGCAAAGTTCCATTTTGAAGGTGGACAAACCCCATTGATGAGAAGATTACCTAAGAGAGGAATGAAGATTTTTTCAAAAGTACATAGATATAAAAATAATTATCAAATTATAAATTTAGAAAAGTTATCAAGCTTAAAAGTTTCTAAGATTGATCACGATTTTTTATATAAAAATAATTTAATTAAGTTTAAAGATATTCCTTTAAAAGTTCTTTCTAAAGGTGATTTAGATAAACCATTAGAAATTTCAGCTAATTTTTTTAGTAAAGTAGCATTAGAAAAAATCGAAAAAGCTGGTGGGAAGGCTATATTTATTTAATGAATAAATTTCTTAATATATTTAGAATTAGTGATTTAAGAAAGAAATTAGCCTTTACGGGTTTTATGCTATTAATTTATAGATTAGGAGGTAAAGTACCTGTTCCTGGTGTAGATAAGGGTGTGTTGAAAAGTTTTATGGATCAGGCAACTCAACAAAATTCACTTTTGGGCCTTTATGATACTTTTGTTGGTGGCTTCTTTTCACAAGCCTCAATTTTTACTTTAGGAATTATGCCATATATATCAGCATCTATTATTATTCAATTGTTAGGTTCTGTTGTACCTTATTTTCAAAAATTACAAAAAGAAGGTGAGTTAGGGAGAAGAAAAATTATCCAATTAACTAGGTATGGAACAGTTTTAATAGCGAGTATGCAATCTATAGGTGTCTCTGTATACTTATCAAGTATTAAGTTAAATAATGGTGCTTCTGTGGTACCTGATGGTAGCTTTTATTTTTATTTTGTTACTATTATAACATTAGTAACAGGTACAATTTTTATTATGTGGCTCGGGGAACAAATTTCTGATTATGGATTAGGTAATGGTATTTCATTGATAATTATGTGTGGAATTTTAGCTCAAGCTCCATTTGTTTTTCAATCAGAATGGTTTAATATTGTTGCAAATCCTTATAGATATATTTTTCTTGCAGTTTTAATGTTTGCAATAACCTTTATAGTTGTTTTAGTAAATACTGGTGTTAGAAAAATCCCAGTTCAATATGCTAAAAGAGTTGTTGGAAGAAAAGTATATGGTGGCCAAGCTTCTCATATACCATTAAGGATACTAACAGCAGGAGTAATGCCGATTATTTTTGCTCAGGCTTTAATGTTTCTTCCAAATACCATAGCTTCTTTTTTACCTGATAGTGGATTTGGAGATGCTTTGAGAATATATTTTTCTCCTACACATTTTGTATATTCAATTTTCTTTGCTTTTTTAATTATTATTTTTACATATTTTTATACGGCTATTGCATTTAATCCAATAGATGTTGCTGATAATATGAAAAAACAAGGTGGGTTTATTCCTGGGGTAAGACCAGGTAAAGCTACATCTGATTATATTGATAAAATTTTAACAAGAGTAACTTTGCCTTCATCTGTATTTTTAGCTCTTATTGCAGTTTTCCCTATAATATTGTTTAGAGCTTTTAATGAAGATATAAGTTATTCTTTAGCTAGTTTTTATGGTGGTACAAGTTTATTAATAATTGTAGGTGTTGCATTAGATACTTTGCAACAAGTAGAGTCTCATATGCTAATGAGAAACTATGATGGCTTTTTGAATAAAGGTAAGATAAGAGGACGATCTAGAAGATACTAAAAATGATTCATCTTAAGAATAAATTTGAGATTGAAAAAATGTATCGAGCAGGACAAATTGTAAAGGAAACTTTATTTTTAGTTGAAGAGTATGTTAAACCAGGTATTACAACTCTTGAATTAGATAAAATTGCAGAAAATTTTATTATTAAAAATAAAGCAATCCCTGGGTTTAAGGGTTTATATGGGTTTTCTGGTACATTATGTGTATCTATAGATGATGAGGTTGTTCATGGAATTCCAAGTAATAGAGTTCTAAAAGAAGGTGAAATTATTGGAATTGATGTCGGTTCAATCTACGATGACTTTTATGGAGACCATGCTAAAACATTTTCTGTTGGTAAAATTTCTGATGAAAAAAGAAAATTATTAGAAATAACTAAAGAATCTCTAAATCTAGGCATTAAAGAAGTTAAGGTAAATGCTAAAATTGGAAATATTGGTTTTAAAATTCAAAATTATGTTGAAGAAAATGGTTTTAGTGTTGTAAGAGAATTAGTTGGACATGGTATTGGAAGAAAATTACATGAAGAACCACAGGTCCCTAATTTTGGAAAATTTAATCATGGGGCTTTGATTGAAAATGGTTTATGTATAGCTATAGAACCAATGATTAATATGGGTGGTCATGAAGTACATACAAAAGAAGATAATTGGACAGTATGTACTGAGGATGGATTACCATCAGCTCATTTTGAGCATTCTATAGCAATTATTGATAATAAAGTAAAGGTTTTAACAAGTTAATTAAAAATTATGGCAAAAGAACAACCAATAGAAGTTGATGGAAAGATACAAGAGACATTACCAAATGCTACTTTTAGAGTTATTTTGGATAATGAGCATGTTATTTTAGCTCATGTATCAGGTAAGATGAGAATGCATTATATAAAATTAATGCCAGGGGATAAAGTGAAAATTGAAATGTCACCATATGATTTAAGTAAAGGAAGAATAGTTTTTAGATACTAGGGAATATTATGAAAGTTAGAACATCAGTAAAAAAAATATGTATTAAGTGTAAAATTATTAGACGAAGTGGTGTTGTACGTGTAATATGTGAAAATCCTAAACATAAACAAAGGCAAGGATAGTATGGCAAGAATATCAGGAGTAGATTTACCAGCAAATAAATCAATTTTAATTGGTTTAACTTATATTTATGGTATTGGATCAGCTAAGTCAAAATTAATTTTAAAAGCGATTAATATTGATCCAACAATAAAAACTAATCAATTGAATGAAGAACAAATTTTAAAGATTAGAAATGAATTATCTGAAAATTATATTGTTGAAGGAGAATTAAGGAGTTCTGTAGGTAGAAATATAAAGAGATTAGTAGATATTGGAACATATAGAGGTCTAAGACATAAAAGAGGTTTGCCAGTTAATGGTCAGAATACAAAAAATAATTCTAGAACAAGAAAAGGTAAAAAGAAAACTATAGCAAATAAGAAAAAGGCGGTATAAAGGTTTAATTTATGGCGAAACAATTAAAAAAGAAAAGAGAAAAAGTTGATCCTCAAGGTATAGGTTTTATAAAATCAACATTTAATAATACAGTTATAACTTTAACTGATAAATACGGGAATACAATTTCATGGGCTAGTTCAGGAATGGTTGGTTTTAAAGGCTCTAGAAAAAATACTCCATTTGCTGCAGCACAAGCAGCAGAAAAAGCTGCTGCTGATGGTATGGCTAGAGGTCTGACCACTATAGAGGTTATGATTAAAGGACCTGGTGGAGGAAGAGAAGCTGCAGTTAGGGCATTAATGGCTTCGGGACTGAAAGTTACAGCAATAATGGATTTAACACCAATTCCACATAATGGATGTAGACCATCTAAAAAGAGAAGAGTTTAAAGGAGAATTAAATGGCAAGATATAGAGGCCCAAGAGCAAGAATATGTAGAAGATTAGAATTTCCTGTATTTGAATCAGAAAAATTTTCTTCAATTAGGAAAAATTATCCTCCAGGTCAGCATGGTCAATCTAGAAGACGAAAGTTATCTAACTATGGTGTTCAATTGAGAGAAAAACAAAGAATAAAATATTTATATGGTGTTTTGGAAAAGCAATTTAGAAATTATTTTAAAAAGGCTCTTAACGGAGATGGTGCAACTGGTGATAATCTTCTAATATCATTAGAGTCAAGATTAGATAATACTGTTTATAGGTTAGGTTTTGCAAATACAAGAAGTGCAGCAAGACAATTAGTCTCTCATAAACATTTTTTAGTTAATAATAAAGTAGTAAATATCCCCTCTTATAGTTTAACTGAAGGAGATATAATTGAAGTTAGAAGTAAGAGTAAAAAGAATGATATATTTCTTAACTCTATGAGACGAATTAAAAATGATAATCCAATGTCTTGGTTAACTCTTGATAAAAGTAAATTAAGAGGTGTTTTTGATAAAGCTCCGACAAGAGAAGAAATATCAGAGCCATTAAATGAACAATTAGTAGTTGAGTTATATTCAAAATAAAGGAAAAAAACTATGTCAGTAAAATATTTTAATGATTTAAATATAAAATTTGAAAAAGATAAAAAAAACTATGCTAAGATTAGTGTTGAGCCTTTTGATAGAGGGTATGCTGTAACTATTGGTAATGCACTTAGAAGGACATTGTTAACTACTTTGCCAGGTGCTGCTATAACATCAATAAAAATTGATGGAGTATCACATGAATTTTCAACTTTAAAAGGTGTTTCGGAGGATTTACCTGATATTATTTTAAATTTTAAGAAAATAAGATTTAAAATGAAGAATGATGTAACAACCGAGTTAATTACGTTTAAAGCATCATTTGATGATAAAGGTGTTTTAAAGGCAGAGGAATTAAATAAGTATTTAGATGATTTTTCTGTTATAAATGGATCTTTACCAATAATGACTTTTAATAAGAAATCTTCTCTTGAAATGGAAATTCGTGTTGCAAGAGGGAAAGGTTATATCGGTTCTGATGAAAATAAAAGATCTGATGATACTTTAGGAACTATAGCTGTTGATTCGATCTTTAATCCAGTTTTAAATGTTGCTTGGGAAGTTATACCTATTCCAGCGTCAACTGAAGGAGAGGAAAGGTTGGTTTTAGAAGTTGATACAGATGGTTCAACATCAGCTAAAGATTGTATCAATCATGCTGGGAGTATTCTTATTCAACATTTTTCATTTTTTATGTTTGATGATGCAACAAAAATTAAAGCAATTGATAATGAAGAAGCAAATCAAGCAATTGAGATTAAGGCTACTTTATTAAAAAGTATTGATGAAATGGAGTTATCAGTTAGAAGTCATAATTGTTTGCAAGCTGCTGGAATTCATCAAATCTCTGATTTAGTTAGCAAAGATGAAAGCGAGATGTTAAAATTTAAAAATTTTGGTAGAAAATCTTTAACAGAACTAAATGAAAAACTAGGTGAACTTAATTTGCGATTTGGTATGGATATTAGTCAATTTATGAAAGATTAAATAGGTAAGTTTTTATGAGACATTTAAAAAAAGGTAGAAAATTAAATAGAACTGCTAGTCATAGAAAGGCTCTTATGAGTAATATGGCTTGTTCTTTAATAAAACATAAGCATATAACTACTACTCTTCCAAAAGCAAAAGAAGTACAAAAATATGTTGAAAGATTAGTAACATATGCTAAAAAGAATAATATTCATGGAAGAAGATTAATTCTTAAAAAAGTTAAAGGTAGTTATAAAAAGGAAATTGCTAATACTTTGATTCATGAGATTGCACCAAATTATGATAATAGATCTGGTGGATATACAAGAATAATTAAGCTTGGCAATAGAAAAAATGATGATGCTAAAGTTTCAATTTTAGAGTTTGTTGATTTTAAATCAAATGAACAAACTGATTCATCAGATGATATAAGTAAAGATAGTGAAACAATAGAAGATAAAAAATAAATTTGATTAGTTATCTTAATAGAAAAATAAAATTATTTTTTATTATTCTTCTTTTCCTTTCATTTGATATATTTCCCAAATCATTAATACCTAAAATAATTGATAATTCATTATGGGTTAAATCTACAAGTATTTTGGATAGTAGCTCAGTAGATTCTGTTTACAATTTTGCAGTTAAAAATAAAGTAAATAAACTTTTCTATCAAGTAAGATATAGAGGTGATGCCCTTTATAATTCTATGATAGTTCCAAAACATGAAAAATTAGATTCAATTTTTGATCCATTAAATTATATTTTGAAAAAAGTTGAAGATTCTGATATTGAAATACATGCATGGTTTAATACCTATGTTCTTTGGTCTTCAGATACTAAGCCCTTAGATGAAAATCATCTTTATTATAATTGTGAAGATTGTTTTGAAGTTGATTTAAATGGTAAGTCAGATATATCAATTCCTTTACATCAAATCCATTCAAAATCATGGGAAGGTATATATTTATCTCCTTTGAACCCTTTAGTAAACATGCATTTATTTGATGTTGTAAATGAGTTAATTTCAAATTATAAGCTTGATGGATTACATCTTGATTATTTAAGATATCAAGATAGTTTTTATGGGTATAATAAGTTAGGATTGATTGAATTTGAAAAAAAATATTTTATTAATCCTATAGATTTGAAAAGAGGTATTATATCGGAAAGATTTGGTTATTCAAAAGAATATGTTGATTTAATGGAAGTGAATTGGGAACAATTTAAAATTGACAAAGTAACAGAATTTGTCAGATCTATTAAGTATTTAGTTATAAATGACTCATTAAATATTAAACTTAGTGCAGCTGTAAAACCAGATATTTTAGAAGCAAAATATAGATGGTATCAAGATTGGGAATCTTGGATAAATGAAGATATTATTGATTTTTGTGTAGTAATGAATTATTATGAGGATTTTAATAAATTCAATTCAATTAATACAATTTTAAACTCTAGAATTTCAGACAAAAATAAAATTTCAATTGGAATATCTGTATTTAATCAAAGTCAATCAATGATATCGAATAAAATTTTATTAACTAGGTTAGATGGATTCAATAAATTTTCATTATTCCCTTATAATATTGATAAAGATACTATAAATTGGTATGATCCAGTTTATAATACATTGAACTTTTATATAGATTAAATAAATGAAAAAAATAAAATCACCAATAGGAAATAAATTAATTTGTAAAGGTTGGCATCAAGAAGCTGCTATGAGGATGTTAAATAATAATTTAGATCCAATTGTAGCTGAAGATCCAGATAATTTAATTGTATATGGAGGTCTTGGGAAAGCTGCAAGAAATTGGAATGAATTTAAAAATATTAATAAGGCTTTAATTAATCTTGAAAATGATGAAACATTATTAATCCAATCTGGTAAACCCGTAGCAATATTTAAAACACATCCTTATTCACCTCGAGTACTTATTTCAAATTCAATGTTGGTTCCAAATTGGGCAAATTGGGAACATTTTAGAGAGTTAGATAAAAAAGGATTGATGATGTATGGTCAAATGACAGCTGGAAGCTGGATTTATATTGGTACGCAAGGTATCTTACAAGGTACATATGAAACTTTAGCTGAGGTAGCTAGACAAAATTTTAATGGAAGTTTGAGTGGTACCTTAACTTTAACAGCAGGACTTGGTGGTATGGGTGGAGCACAACCTTTAGCTGTTACAATGAATGAAGGTGTAAATATAACGATTGAGGTTGATGAAGACAGAATCAATAAAAGGATTAAAACAGGTTATTTAGATGTTAAACTTAAATCTTTTGATAAGGCAATAAAAATGGCTCTTAATTCTAAAGATAATAATGAGGCACTCTCAATTGGTTTATTAGGAAATGCAGCTGAATTATTTCCAAAATTTGTAGAAAATAAAATTATACCTGATATTGTAACAGATCAAACTTCAGCTCATGATGAACTAAATGGTTATATTCCTCATCAATTATCATATGAGAAGTCATTAGAATTAAGAAAAAGTAATCCTGATTTATATATTAAGTTTTCATATGAATCAATGAGAGACCATTGTCAGGCAATGTTAGACTTACAAAGTATGGGTTCAATAGTTTTTGATTATGGTAATAATATTAGAGGGCAAGCTAAAGAAAATGGTGGTTTAAAAAATGCATTTAATTTTCCTGGTTTTGTTCCAGCATATATAAGACCACTTTTTTGCGAGGGGAAAGGACCTTTTAGATGGGTAGCCTTATCTGGTGATCCTGAAGATATATATAAAACTGATAAAAAAGTATTAGAACTATTCCCAGAAGATAAAGGTTTAAAAAGATGGATAACGTTAGCTCAAAAAAAAGTAAAATTTCAAGGGCTTCCTGCTAGAATATGCTGGCTAGGGTATAGAGAGAGAAATATTTTTGGTGAGGCTATAAATGATATGGTTGCAAATGGTGATTTAAAAGCACCTATTGTTATAGGTAGGGATCACTTGGATTGTGGATCTGTTGCTTCTCCCAATAGGGAAACAGAAGCAATGAAAGATGGTTCAGATGCTGTAGCTGATTGGCCAATATTAAATGCAATGTTAAGTGTTTCAGGAGGTTCTAGTTGGACGTCATTACATCATGGCGGTGGAGTTGGTATGGGATTATCAATACATGCTGGAGTTGTAATTGTTGCTGATGGAACACTTGAGATGAAAGAAAGGATTAATAGAGTATTAACAAATGATCCTGGACTAGGTGTAGCGAGACATTTTGATGCGGGGTATGAAAAAGCTATAAAAATAGCCAAAGATAGAAAACTTAATATTCCTTCCTAATTGTGAAGACTAAAATTATTAATATTAGAAAAATTATTACTTGGAATCCTGAATCAAATTCATTGGATATATTATTAAATAAAGAAGTATTAGTTGAAAATAATATTATAATAGGAATAGAAAATAATTTCAATAATCATAATTGTAATATTCTTGATGCTGAACAATGTATTTTAACACCAGGATTTATTGACTCTCATACGCATCCTATTTTTATTGGAAATAGATCTAATGAATTTAAAATGCGATTAAATGGAAGTAGTTATGAGGATATTAAAAATGCTGGAGGTGGTATATTATCATCAATTAAGAGCTTGCGAGAGGCCTCATTTAATCAATTATATGAATATTCTTTAAATAATATTAAACCATTTATTAATTTTGGAACAACAACATTAGAAGCTAAATCAGGGTATGGATTATCAGTTAAAGATGAAATTAAATCTTTACAGGTTATAAAGAAAATTAATGATGAATTAACTATTGATATTTTACCAACATTTTTAGGAGCACATGCTGTACCAGAAGAATACAAAACAGAAGATTATGTAGAACTAATATGTAAAGAAATGATCCCTCAAATTGCTGAAGAAAAATTAGCAATTTTTTGTGATGTTTTTTGTGAAGATGGATATTTTAATTTGGATCAGACTAGAAAAATTTTAGAAACTTCTAAAAGATATGGGCTGTTGCCAAGGGTTCACGCAGATGAATTTAAATGTTTCGGTGCTTCAGAACTTGCAAATGAAGTAGGTGCATTATCAGCTGATCATTTAATGGTAATAGATGATAAGGGAGTACAGGCTTTATCAAAATCAGATACAGTTGCAACAATATTACCAGGTACAACATTCTTTTTAAATAAAAATAAATATGCTAATGGTAGGCATTTAA
>Ga0208639_1000493_pt1 | contig 29551 bp, 29 predicted proteins | sample ETNtaG_33_FD_185772 | JGI IMG/M metagenome (GOLD analysis project Ga0208639, IMG submission 185772) | Marine microbial and viral communities from oxygen minimum zone, Eastern Pacific Ocean - ETNP201310SV76 (SPAdes) (version 2) | ecosystem: Environmental > Aquatic > Marine > Oceanic ...
CACACGGTATAATGAGAGTTTCATAGGCCTGCTAATGTAATTTTCTTTGAATGGCTGTATGGGGAGAGGGTTTTGTTTGAAAATGCGCGGAATTGAAGGTGTGATTTGATTGGAGGATAGGTAATGGCTGAAGGATTGGAACCCATAACTGTATTATTAACGCCAATGAGTTTTTTGAGAAGCATTATTTTGTACTGTGGTGCTGAGGTCGTTTTGCAGGCTATTCATGAGAATTTATTAATTCGGGAAAAGGGTTTATGAAAAATAGCAATGTATTGCTCTATTTGATGTTGATAGGAATTGTCAGCGGAGGATTTTGTGGCTGGATATTCGGCATGGAAATGCTGGTTGTCGACTGGATTGGGGAAATGTTTCTCAATGCTCTTAAAATGCTTGTCATTCCCCTCATCGTTTCTTCCATGATCGTTGGTATTGCCGGATTGGGTGATATTCGTAAAGTGGGCAGGGCAGGGACGAATACAATTATTTATTTTTTGTCCACCACAGGGTTTTCTGTATTAGCGGGTCTGCTGATCGTGAATATAATGAATCCCGGCCTGGGAGTTGAACTGACTACGGAAATTCCAGATAAAGTGGCGGGAAAAGAGGCCGTAGGCATTACAGACATTCTCAAAAGTTTTGTTTCACCGAACCTGGTTCAGTCCATGGCAGAAATGGATATTCTGCCGGTCATCATATTTTCTCTCATATTCGGAGGGGTTCTCACCACATTGGGTGAGAAAGGCCAGCTTGTGATTTCCGTTTTCGACGGGATCAATGCCGCTATCATGAAAATTGTGCATCTTTTGATGTGCGTGGCTCCTCTGGGGGTATTTGCATTAGTAGCCTCCAAACTGGGCGCCGCCGGCGGCGGTGATATGTTTCTTGCCGAATTGCTAAAGATCGGGAAATTTGCCGCGACAGTCATTACAGGCCTGTTGTTTCACGCTATGGTGACGTTGCCTGCCATCCTATATTTTGTGGCGAAAAAGAATCCATTGACCTACTTAAAGAACATGAGTCAGGCGCTCACTACGGCTCTTTCAACAGCTAGCAGTTCGGCCACTTTGCCAGTTACCATTGAATGTGTTGAGGAAGAAAATAAAATATCCCGTCGTACCACCCTGTTTGTCATCCCGCTGGGGGCAACAGTGAATATGGATGGGACGGCGCTTTATGAATCCATAGCGGCGATTTTTATCGCGCAAATGGTGGGTATTCATCTCGGATTCGGAGAGCAGGTACTGGTCTTCCTGACCGCTACGCTGGCGGCGATAGGGGCGGCGGGTATTCCCGAAGCGGGCCTGGTAACGATGGTGATTGTCCTTCAGGCAGTGGGACTGCCCCTAGAGGGTATAGGTATGCTCCTATCCATAGACTGGTTCCTGGATCGCCTGAGAACTTCCGTCAACGTATGGGGCGATTCGATCGGTGCCGCTGTGATAGACAGGTTTGAAAAAAAATATAATGGAGAAGGAGAGACATCGTGATTATTCCTGCCGCACTGGGTTTGTTAATAGGAATTTTATCTTCAGGTTCAGGCCTGGGTGGGGGATTCCTTGTGGTTCCATTTCTTCTTCAAATGGGTAAAGAGGCTAAGGTGGCTGTGGGTACCTCATTCCTGCTCATTGTTATGGTGGCCATTTCTTCTCTAGTGGGGCATTCAAGAGTGGGAAATGTTGATTGGAAAGTCGGAGCGTTGCTCGCTCTGGGGGGAATGCTGGGAGCGCAGGCGGGACCGTTTATTCTGGAGCACATTTCCGACCAGAATTTCAAACGATTTTTTTCTGTTTTGCTCATCGGCACGGGTTTGTGGTTGTTTTATCAATCCCGCACTTTGCCCTGACAATCAGGAACTTTTCGTCTCCCGGCGCGTTCCACGAACCAGGCGCACGGCAAAAGGCCCGTCCCCAAACTTGTTAATCCAGCTTGATCGCCCCTTGACTAGGCTGAACATCATCGCGCGTTCCCCATTGATCGTATCGGTCCAACAGCAGTCGGCTCCCCCCTTTTCAAATTGCTCGTGGATGTGGGTTTCGCTGTTTCCAAAGTCGCGATTGCTGAAACTTTTATCGAAGATAGTTTTGATATCTTCCAGTTTTGGAATCCGCCAATCATTGAAGCCTCCTGTTTTTTCTTTGTTGTGTTCTCTCACCAGTTCCCAGGATTTTTCCAGATGCATCCAGCGCCCCGTAAGTTGCCGGGAGTCCTTTTTAAACCATGTGAGGTCAGTTTCAGTATCAGTGATCGTTCCATCTTGATTGTCCTCGAACCTGGACATGGTGGCTTCCTCGAAAAAATATTAGATGATTTGTAGACGCGATTATAGCAAACGAGAGGTCAAATATCAGGCATTGGCAAAGATAGCGGACAACCGCCCACAAGGGCGCTCTGGAGGAGGAGCTTAGCTGTCACCCCGATGGGCAATTTCCGCCACAATCACTCATGTTACAAGAAACCCTTCCACAAGTTACGATGGTCCTTTACCCGGTAGAGGATTCGTTAAAAATAATTAACTTTTCAAGTTAACTTTACGGGGCAAAAAATAACCCTAATTATTTCAATGTAAAGGAGGAAAAACAGGGTTACTGGACAGGGAGAAACTCCAGTCCCTGAAACTCGTATTGAAGTTGGTGAGGGAATTTTACCGAGAAAAAAGTCTGGTCATACGGAGGCACCTGAGGCTTGGCAATCACTTTTTTGAGGTCATGAGGGTTTTCCTCGCAAGACCGGAAAAAGCATAGATGAACAATTATGCCGTACTTTGGTTTACGGTTGAATATAAGGCCAAATATATCTCTGTTGTTAAAAAAATACTGCAGGATGAAATGGGGGTGGTTGACTTGAAACGTTTTTCCTCTGGGCAATTTCGTTAAATCCACTTTACTGGGGACGGGGATGCTCAGGATGGGATATTTTTTAAAAGAAACCGCATCAATGCAATAAGCGCTTTCACTGGCGGCATGGATGAACAGGCAGGCAGCTACCAGTATTAGTTTCCAGTTTACAGTTGTGCCAGAAAAATATTTAGGTGGGTGAGTCATGGTTTGAGCTTTTTATTTAAGTCCACAGGGTGTCAGCTCCGTCTTGAGGGCTTTGCGGATGATAGGAAGCGAAAAAGGAATTTACAAGAAAATTATGGGCAGGCATAAAAAAGCCGGTAGGGTGAAACACCCTACCGGCTTTAATTTTAAACTTTCAGACCAAACGATTCTTATTTAAGAGTCGGATGGATTTCAGCACACTGTGCTCTGGAAACCAGATGTTCCGTCATGTAACCGTCACGGTTCTGACCCATTGCTTTGCGATAAGCGTCGCCAGTGTTGTCGCCATCACAGTCGCCGGGAACCAGTCCATAAACCTGAGCTTCCTCGATTGTTTTAGCTGCTTTCCAAGACTGCTCAGATTGGGATGAGCCGAACATCCAGTTTGCGCCACCGCCGTTACCAGCGTTGCTTAAAGATCGACCAGCACCAGATCTTTGGTTAACATAGTTTGCGTGCGAGCGAGCTGATGAACCAATCTGCATCTGGGTCAGTCCAACACCCATTACGCTTTGGTCCACTTGTCCGTATGCACCTGGAACTACGTCATCCGCACTGGCTGTGCCGATAGATAGTACTGCTACAAATGCGATTGCTAATACGATAAGAACTGATTTTCTCATTCCTAAGCCTCCCCTAAAAATGATTGCTGATAAACCCGGAAGTACTAATACAAACTAATGAAATTAATATGTTGCCGAGTTCGTTAGCCGCCTCCCATCAGACTTCTGATGATTTTACGTATTTTAAGATGTTCCCGTATGGACCGACAAAACAAATGTAAAATCCCTTACGAGTGCCAAAATTTATAACCTTATTGAGCATTTGTCAATAAAAAAACACCTGCTGGGTCTAAGGTAATTCTGATGAGGCGATTATGTGTATTTCTGACCCTCAGATTACCTTGGAAACCTATTGTTTTCAAAGAGGCCAGTATCCTTCATGGGATGTTTTTTTATGCTGAGGAATCTAATTATAAGCAGGGGTTATAAATTCTATTAGTGGGCTTCTCGTGGTGAGGCAATATTTCGTGTCATGGAGATTGCAGGAGGTATGGTTAGTCACATTGATATATTCTTGCCGGGGAGGATGCGTATAAGTGCCAGGCCGATCTTCTGGCCCGTTTTAATATGGGTGGGCTGGCATCGGGTACTTGGTGACATACCCCTCCCACCCCTACAGGGCACGAGTACTTGTAATATCACGGGGGTATGAAGCAATGGCCAAATACCACAAGCACCAGTACAGGCAAAAAAAAGCCGATAGAACTAAAGTTCTATCGGCTTAATAGTTTAATTCAGATGCGCACATTCCATGTGCACATTCAGGTTCTGAAATTACTTGAGTGTCGCATGATTTATTTGACAATCAGCGTTGGAAACCAGATTTTCCTTCAGGAAGCCATCACGGTTCTGGCCCATCGCACTACGATAAGCATTGCTGGAGTTGTCACCACGGCAGTCGCCCACAACCAGACCCGTAACGTTGCCCGTGTCTTCTAAAGTTCTCCACTGTTTCCATACATTCTCACTCTGTGAGGAACCGAACTGCCAGTCGGCAGAAGTTGCAAGGGTATTGTTCCTGGAGTTTGCGGCACCAGACCGTATAGCTATATAGTTTGCGTGGGAACGGTCAGCAGCACCAATCTGCATCAGGGTCTGACTGACACCCATGACACTACTGTCCACAGACCCTGAATAATCAGCGCCTGGAATCAGGGAGTCAGCACTAGCATTCAATGCGGTGAAACCGGAAAACAAACTTACTGCCAAAAACAAAATCACTTTTTTCATTATCCACTCCTCAAAAAATAAGATTAGAAGAAAACCTGAGTAAGAAGAAAACCTGAGTAATAATAACAAGTGGTTTTTTTTTAAGGTATAGGGTAAAGGCTGATATTCATATAGATTGTGGGCCTAGGTGCAGTAGGTTTTGTTCTTAGTCAGCGATGTGTGGAAAACTAGCAAGGGGCGTGGCCGGCTTTCCGCTTTATCTGATATAATCCTTGTCGGGGCCCAGCTCTTTTCCTACACCCAATAGCTCCGGTTGACTGGAGGAGGATATGTCTACCAAAGATAAATATTTTACGGTCGATGAGGCCAATGCGATTGTTCCTCAGTTGTTGGTTGATATCCCTCGCCTGCAGCAGTTGATGAACGATCTGACCCATAAATATCCCGATGTGAAGAAGGCCAGAGACAATGCTCCCTCTAACGGAGGCAGTGTACAGGGGGCTGACTATGTGAACTGCATTCTGGAGATCAACTTTTTATCTGAAAAGTTGGAGTCGCGGGGTTGTATCTTAAAAGGAATCAAGAATGGACTTGTAGACTTCCTGACCCTTCGGGAGGGGAGAGAAGTTTATCTTTGCTGGAAAAGTCCGGAACAACGGATCGAGTACTGGCACGACATTCAGGCAGGATTTGCGGGACGCCAGCGAATCTGACTTCAGGCCTGTTTAGGGCGGTTTCCTTCCCGGATCATTTTTTTAACTGCTTTTACCAACAAGGGGTTTCCTGATATAGCGTTCCCCACATCAATTCCCGCCTTATTGCCGGTAAAATTCGAGAACTCGCCTCCTGCTTCCTTGACGATGATTTTACATGGCGCAAAATCCCATATGTAAGCCCATGGATCGACCATAACATCAATCGCACCACGGATAGCCATCAAGTGACCAAAGGCATCGGGATAGGTGCGGACAATTTCGGCTTCTCGTTTGAGGCGATTGAACAGGTTCATGCATTTTTTTTCTTTAAAACAATACAGATCGGCGACTCCTGCGAACGCTCCTTTAACGCGTCCATGTTGCGAAACGCCAAGACGCTGACCGCTACTGCAATGGGCGCCTTTTCCTTTCACAGCCCATACGGTTTCACCCAATGCCGGTAGGGAGATGATCCCCATAACAGGCTCGCCTTTGTGGAGCAGGGCTATCAGGGAGGCGAACAGGGGCAGTCCACGGATAAATGAGCGGGTCCCATCAATCGGATCAATGGTCCATGTCCAATCAGACTTCACGGTATTTTCGCCAAACTCTTCGCCAATGATGCCGTGACCGGGATAGGCGCTGGAAATCTTTTTGCGTAAAACCTCCTCTGCCTTGCAGTCGGCGATGGTGACTGGACTTTGATCGGATTTGGATTCGACAGTTATATCTGTGCGAAACCACTTCATGATTTCTCGATTGGAGGTTTTTAAATAGGATAGGGCGGCATCTTTTGCTTCCAGAAGATCCATGAGGTTTCTCCGCTGAAAAGTATTTTGAATTTCTTTTATAGCAAATGGACTGCGTGGTGTCGATGGTTGCTGGATTATTTGTGAATTTAAGGGATTGCTTTCTAAATCTTTTAAAATATAATCGGAAATCCACTAATGCAAATTTGGTTCTACTTATGAAAGATAAAAATTTAATGATAGGCATCATTGCCTGCTTTGCCATATCGGTTATCTTTATACTCGTGATTGTATGGGAGATCAAAAAATCTATCGACTACGATGAAAAAGTGCGTCGGCTTGCCACCAAGGCAACCCGGTCAGTCGCGGAAGATAACAGGGATTTCAGTGTCTACGAAACCATGCTTGGAGATGATGGGCAGGAAATGATATTGATTCCTGAAGGGGTTTTCACGCGTGGAGCCGATGATGGTGGTTTTGATGAAAAGCCACAGCAGGAAATTTATCTGGATGCTTTTTATGTGGATAAGTATGAAGTATCGGTTAAGGCCTACAATGTGTTTCGTAGAAACGCCAATTATGTTAAGCCCTCATTCCCTTTTCTACAGGGAGATGAGAAGATTCTGGAGACACCTGATTTTCCGGTGGTTGGAGTTTCCTGGTACGATGCTTCCAATTACTGCAAGTGGGGAGGGAAAAGGCTTTTGACAGAGGCTGAATGGGAAAAAGCCGCTCGGGGAACCCATGGCCTGGAATTTCCCTGGGGAAATAAATTTGAGGAAAAAAGGGTCAACTTGGCGGGAAAACAGGACGGATTTGAGTTCATGGCACCCATTGGCAGTTTTCCTATGGGAAGAAGCGTTTACGGGGTTTATGATATGTCTGGTAATGTTTCGGAGTGGGTCCATGACCTTTATGATCAGTTCTATTATCAGGGCGCACCGATGATGAATCCGACCGGACCGGAGAAAGGAAAAAACCGGGTTTTCCGAGGTGGGTCATGGGATTCACGAACGGTTGATATTCGTAGCTCAAAAAGGTTTGCGGCGACCGAAGGAAGAAAAGATGCGGTCCTGGGTTTCCGTTGTGGTTTGTCCAAAGCAGACGTGAAAAAATAACCCTCCTCGCCGGAGGGGCAAAGAGTAGGAGAATTGGCGGCTATAGATTTCTTAACTCAGAAAATTCCCCTGTTGGGTCCAGCGTCACGCTGGTTTTGAAAATTTTATCAGGTACCCCCCCTTGAATCCCCGATCCAGATTCTGGATATTCATTTTCTTTTTTGTTTCCGGCGCAACAGGTCTCATCTATGAGGTGGTTTGGACGCGGCTGTTAACACGCGTTATGGGTAACACCCATTATTCCGTTGCCACTGTGCTGACCATGTTTATGACCGGGCTTGCCCTTGGCAGTTACCTTGGCGGACGCTGGATTGATAAAAAGAGCAATCCTCTGGCTCTGTATGCGATTCTCGAAGGGGCCATCGGGATTTACTGCCTGTTGATCCCTTGTATGATTGAGTGGGCTTCTCCTCTCTTCCAGTGGGTTTACCAGGCGCAAGGTGAGTCATACACCCAGGTCAGTTTGTATCGATTTTTGATTTGTGGATCTATATTGCTGGTGCCGACATCTTTTATGGGGGCAACACTTCCGGTTTTAAGTAAACATGTTTCACGAAATACTGCATTTATTGGTCGGGATGTTGGAACTCTGTATTCGCTGAACACTTTTGGGGCAGTTTTTGGAGCTTTATCCAGCGCATTTTTGTTCATGCGGTTATGGGGGGTCCTGATCACCATCTACTTCGCGGCCGCGTTAAACATTGGTATCGCCATTGTTATTTTTCTACTGTTTCGTCCGCGCATGAGCAGTGATGAACGTGAGGAACCTGCCAGCCAGGACACCGAAGATGAGGCAATCGTACCGGATTCGTCCCGAGCCAATACAGTTATCATTTTACTGGCATTTGGGTTTTCCGGTTTGTGTGCCTTGACCTATCAGGTGGCGTGGAACAGGATATTTTCCCTTCTTCTGGGATCATCTGTTTACGCATTCAGCCTTATCCTGACCACTTTTATTCTGGGCCTGGCTTTGGGGACGGTCGTATTTTCCCGGTTGGTGAATCAAATAAAGAATCCGCTTGTAGTGTTCGGAATTCTACAGGCCGCAATAGGCGTTTCAGCTTTGATGGCCCTTCCTCTGTTTGGCGACATACCTTTTGTTAATCGATGGGTGTACCAGAACTGGAGTATGGAGTTTGCATCCATACAGTGGTCTGTTTTTCTGGTGATATTTTCCCTTTTGTTTGTCCCAACGTTTTGTATGGGTGGGCAGTTTCCAATAGTGATTCGACTGGTGGTTCGCAAGCTGGATACCTTGGGTCATTCGATCGGTAAGGTTTACGCTTCCAACACCATTGGCACCATCGTTGGATCGTTTCTGGCGGGATTTGTGCTGATCCCATGGGTTGGCATTCAAAATACGATTCTGGTGGCTGTGATGCTGAATATGTTGATCGGGCTCGCTTTATTGGTCATGTCTCCACGACTCAGCCTGAATTTCAAGATGTATGTTTTGCCGGCAATTCTGATCGTTTGTTTTTTATGGGGACGGTCTTTGGAGCCTTGGGATAAGTCGGTTATCTCCAGTGGTTCCTACATGCCTTACAGGATAGGTGACCTGAGTGAGGCAGAAGCCAGGACCAACAAGATTTTATTTTATCGGGAAGGCACACACACAACCGTGACGACAGAGCTTTCTGTGTCGGGAAATATTTTCCTGCGCGTTAACGGTAAAACGGATGCCTCTCTGGCCATGGATATGCGTACGCAATTGCTCTCTGGGTATCTTCCGATGCTTTTACACGCCGACCCAAAATCGGCATTGGTTATCGGGCAGGGGAGCGGCATTACCCTGGGTGCTGTGGAGCAGTTTCCGGTAAAGAATGTAGACCTTGTTGAAATTTCTTCAGCAGTGATTGAAGGGTCCCGTTTTTTTGATCCCTTCAACCACCATGCTCTGGACGATGAGAGACTAAAACTCATCGTTGCCGATGGAAGAAACCACGTGGCCCTAGCGGAGCGGAAATATGATGTTATTGTTTCCGAGCCTTCTAATCCATGGATATCAGGTGTCGGCGCGTTGTTCACCGTCAACTTTTTTGAGCTGATGAAAAAACGTCTTAATCCGGGAGGAGTGGCCTGCATCTGGGTTCATACCAATATGAGCCCAATGAGTTTCAAGTCGGTTGTGCGCACTTTTGCTGAAACCTTCGAGTCTGTGACCCTATGGGAATCGATCGTCGGTGACGATTATTTGCTCATTGGGTCAGACTCTGAAATGAAGCTCTCTTATGGAAAGATGAATGAGCTTTTGTCAAATGAGGTACGAGGCAAAGATCTTCATGGGATAGGAGTTCATAAGGTGCGCGATCTGATGAGTCTTTTAATTATGAACAGGGAGCGCATACTAGAGTTTGGAAAGGAGGCGCCCATTCACACAGATGATAATTCCCTCTTGGAATTTAACGCGCCAAGATATATATACAAGGATGAACGAGATGTTCTGGTGCGCCAGCTCACCCCATTTGTCAAAATTGATTCATCGCTTTTAGAATTCAGTCAATTGGACGAAGCCGACCGTCTGGGTGTTTTGACGGAAATTGAAGCAACAGAGCGTTCGGAGAGCCAGGTTTCAGAGATCAAGCGCCGGAACAGAGTGGATGGATTGCTGGATCAGGCCAAAGAAGCATACGAAGCGGGGGATGCCGCTCGCGCGGTTGAAATTTATGGACAGATCCTCAAGCGAGACCCTGAACACGTACTGGCCTGGCTGAATATGGGGAACATTCTAAAGGGACTGGGGCGTTTAAACGCGGCGGAGATTGCGTACATGAGGACCCTGGAGGTCAATCCATTTTACCTCTTTGGGAATATTGCTTTGGCTCAGCTTTATTTGGCAAACAAGGAACCAGAGAAAGCATTGGAAGTATTAAAATCAGTTCGTGAGTGGCATACTGTCGGCGATAGTGAGATAAGTTTATACATGGGGCTGGCTTTTTCTTTTCAGAAAAAGATGGAACTTGCGGTGGAAGAACTGCAGAACGCCATTCGGTTGAACCCCGGGTTTGACTTGCCATATTACTACCTTGGGGTGCAATATCTTAATTCGCGTCCGAAATTGTCAAAAAAGCATCTTAAGAAGTTTCTGGCTTTATCCGCGAAAAAACAGGGAAATCCAAACCTGATTACCAAAGCGCAACAGTTGCTGGGAAAATTGTGACTGCTTGACCGAGTGAATCAGGGAAACGTTGTTATGAATTTAATTTTTGTGAGATTAATATGCCTTCAAAGATAAAGTTGTTGTGGGTTGCATGTATTCTGGTTATTTTCTTCGGTTTTATTTATTTTTCTGTGCTGGGACAGATTGATGCGGCCAGACAAAAGGGAGAAGCCAGAGCCACGCAAAAGTCCCGCTTGGATGAAAAACAGAAGGAGAAAAAACAGAAGAATAAGGGACGGACATTCAAGGTTGACCCAATAAAAGAAATAAAAGAACTCAATGCTTTGGGCAAGCATGAAGAAGCAGTCAAATATGCGAAAGACGTGGCCACGCTGAATCCGGATCGGGCAAGGATTTATACATGGTGGGGAATTTCTCTGGTTAAGGCAGGGAAAAGAAGTGAAGCTATTGAAAAATTTGTAAAGGCAGACGAACTTGATCAGACCTATGCCAAGACCTACCTTTCCTGGGGGCTTACTCTGGCGATGGACGGGAAAGTAAAAGAAGCTATGGAAAAATATCAGAAGGCTGTCGAGCTAAAGCCAGAGAGCAGTAACGCATACGCGTACTGGGGGGCGGCATTGGGACAGTTGAATCAGCACGCTCAAGCTGTGGAAAAACTGGAGCGTGCTCTTGAGATTAATCCGAAAAACGCCAATGTTTTTGGTGTCTTAATCGATTCATTATTTCACCAGAAAATGTACGGTCAAGCCTGGAATGCGGTAAAAAAAGCGAGAGAGGCCAGGGTAACTATTGCAGAAAATTCTTTAAAGCGATTGGCAGAAGTATTTCCTGAGCCCAGCGGGTGAGCCCCAAAAGGTGAATCTGCTGAGCAATTATTGCCAACCGCAATATATACTTTTAAAGTCGATTATGTGGTGGAAATATTATGTTATTTAGTTATGAACATATGGTATAGTTCCGCTATGATTATATAGGTTTACGCTTGTGCGCTGTCTTTAGCGGTTGGCATTAGCAGTATAAAACTCAAAACCCTAAGTTCTCTTTTTTAACAGGAGATTTGCGGTGGACTCTAGAATGTTCCGTAGAAATTTGATTTTATCTTTTGTCGTTTCCCTGGTTTTTGGGATGGGTTCCAGTATTTTTGCCAATGCCAGTTCGGTTGATTCAGGGGAGGTTGGTCCGAATTTCATTCAAGATGTCGGAGATGGTTCATACGCACAGACATCTGATGTGACGATCATGCTGGAAAAAAAGATGCCTCCGTCAACTTCCATTACAGTGTCGGATACTGACTCCTTAGAAGAAGTTGGAGAAACAGCTTCCAACACCGCCCTGAGGTCGGGACAAAAGCCGCAAACTTATGAAGAGTTGGAAGATCCCTTTGCACCCACTGAAGAAATTCCGGAACTGACGGACCCGATGGAAGGTTATAATCGGTTCATGTTTGATGTGAATGAGGGGATTTACGATAATGTTATGGAGCCTGTTGCCCGTGGATACCGCGCGGTAATTGCTGAGGATTTCCGAATGGCTATCAGCAACATTTTTGACAACGCGTTTGCTCCTGTCAAGTTACTCAGTAGCCTGTTGCAGGGTGATTTTGCAAAATCAGGCAGGGTTATTGCTCGAACCCTCATTAATACAACGGTTGGCATAGGCGGTTTGTTGGATGTTGCAGAGCAGGAGTATGGCATTAAGAATGTCAATGAAGATTTTGATCAGGTTCTAGGATACTATGGTGTTCCAACCGGGCCTTATATTGTTTTACCTGTGCTCGGTCCTTCAACCTTGCGAAATGCTACTGGACGGGCAGTAGATTCGCTGATGAGCCCCGGTATTGCTTTTGCTCCTGACATTGCCGTTGGAGTGGCCACATCTCTCGGCGAAAATATCAATGATGCCTCCTTTATTCTTGATGACAAGGAGCAATTGGAAGACAGCGCCATTGATGAATATGAAAGTGTGCGTGACTTTTATCAGCAATATCGTCATGGCCTGATGAACGAATAATCCTTCCTGTCGTTTTTTCAGCCTGTTTTTTCATCACAGAGAAATATTGTACGGGTTCATAAGTTTGAGCCTGCGATAGCATGAGTTGGGTCAACTGGTGCACTCCATGCGCTACCTGTTGGACTTTATTTTTGGCTCCCCCTTGTTTTGTTCTTCCAAGTTCAGTTGAGATTCAAAAAATAACCCTGATTGTGAATAATTATGGAAAGGTTTTGCTTTTTTCTATTTTATATCGATAATTACTTTTAAATCGGGACTGGTATCAAAACTATTGTCACAGGCGGCATCTTCAAAGCGAATCTGGATGCCGCCGTCAGGATCAGGGAATATTTTATGATGAGAAACAGACCATTGGTTATCGTTTTGGTGAAAGCCTGTGACAGAGAATGCCAGGCTGGAAAAGTTTGATCCTTTTAGTACAAATGATTCGTTGCCGTTCTTTGTGACAGACCCCAAAGACTTGCTTCCAACAAACCATTCTATCTCGTATTTTTGTTTATAATCTGCATCCGCGACAGAGTTAAAAGTAGCCTGTCTGTTTTTATAGAGAGAAAAATGGGCAGGGCCGGGAATGCCTTCGCAATTTGTGGATCCGCTGGCAGGCCAGGCGGTGACCCCCCCCAGGGTCAGGCATAAAGATATTATCGCGACAGGTTTGGTCATCAATGTCACCTTAAGTGATAAATGAACCTTCTATACTTTAGTTTAATCTCTCATATTTTTAGTGATTTTGATAGCCCCGCTCTAATAATCCCCCAGGTAATGATCTTAAGCGAATCTTTCCCTGTTGCGGTTGATATAATCCAGCATTAAGAATATATTGTAAAACTTATCTTTAATTTATCAGGCGCGTTTCTACTCAGGAGCCTTGTTTTGAACGAACATAAATTTACCAATCGGTTGGCGAGCGAGACCAGTCCTTATCTGCTACAACACAAACACAATCCCGTCGACTGGTATCCCTGGGGAGATGAAGCTCTCGCAAAGGCCAAACAAGAAGCTAAACCCATTTTTCTCAGCGTAGGTTATTCAGCCTGTCATTGGTGTCATGTGATGGCGCATGAATCTTTTGAAAATGAAGAAACCGCACGCATTATGAATGAAAAATTTATTAACATCAAAGTCGATCGTGAAGAGAGATCCGATGTTGACGCTGTGTATATGAAGTCGGTCATTGCTTTAACTGGACAGGGCGGGTGGCCGATGAGCATTTTTTTAACCCCCGACTGCAAACCGTTTTTTGGGGGCACCTATTTCCCTCCCGAGGTTAAGCATAACCGGCCCGGATTCCCACAAGTTCTTGAGCAAGCCCACAGTCTCTTTGTGTCCGGAAAAGATGACTTAGAAATGCGCGTCCAGAATATTCTCGAAAAACTTCATACAGAAGAATCCGGTTCAGGAGCGGGGGAAATCACCGTGTACGCGTTTATTGATGAAGCGGTTCGCGTTCTGGAGGAGCGATTTGATGCGGAAGAGGGAGGGTTCGGGTCGGGTATGAAATTTCCTGAACCGATGTATCACACTTTGCTGTTACGCCATTGGGTGAGAACGGGAGCCGATGAATCAATACGGATGCTTGATAAATCACTCACCAAAATGGCTGAAGGTGGGCTGTACGATCATCTGGGTGGCGGATTCCATCGCTATTCCACGGATCGTTATTGGCGGGTTCCGCATTTTGAGAAAATGCTTTACGACAACGCGCTTCTTGCCAGACTTTATATTGATATGGCCCAGGCGACCAAGCAGGAGTTGTATAGTACAGTTCCTCGTGGAATTTTTGAATTCATACTTCGTGAAATGACTTCGCCAGAGGGCGCTTTTTATGCGGGGCAGGGTGCTGATACTGAAGGAGAGGAGGGGCGTTTTTATTTATGGGAGATGAAAGAATTTCTGGACTTGCTCGGACCCCGTCACGCTAAAGTGATGGCGCGACACTTTGGAGTGACTTCTGCCGGAAATCTGAGGCGGAAAAATGTTCTTCATCTTAATGAGTCTATGGATTCGGTCGCGGAGTCGGAACAAATCGCGATATTTGAAGTCGATCATATTTTCAGAACAGCGAAGGAAACTTTGCTCGAAGCCAGAGAAAAGAGGGGCAGGCCATTAACGGATACAAAAATTATTACCGGATGGAATGGTCTTATGATCACCGCGTTCGCTTCCGGGTACATGGTTTTGCATGGAAAGGATTATCTGTCTGCCGCTACCCACGCCGCAGAATTCCTGTGGGCAAATATGTTGACCGACTCTGGGTGTCTGCTTCGTATTCATAAAGAGGGTGAAAGTAAAATCAATGGATGCCTTGAAGATTACGCGTATTTCCTGGAAGGATTGATCACACTTTATGAGGCATCGCTTGACCGGGTATGGATTGAGCGCGCGAATCAAATTGCGGATAAGATGGTCGATGAGTTTTATGATGAGGAGAGTGCTGGGTTCTTTATGACAGGTCGCTCGGCGGAAGTGTTGGTTGCCAGACTTAAAAATGCGGCCGATGAAGCTATCCCTTCGGCCAATGCCATCGCCACTCTGTCGCTCCTTAAGCTCGGACAGTTCACAGGGAACAAACAGTACATTGCGACTGCCGAAAAATCTGTGCAGGCTTTTAGGCAGAGTATAGAAGAAAACCCGGTGGCGTATTCCGGACTTCTGGCGGCGGCAGATTTTATGGAATCCTCAGTCACCGAGGCCGTTTTCGTTGGTTCACGTGAGCATCCTACTTTTGAGGATATGCAGGGCGCCCTGCATCAGGATTATCGACCCAATAAAATCGTTTTATGGAATGAAAATGAAGAATCGTCAATTCTGCTTCCCCTTGCCGAGGAAAAATCTTCTGCCGATGGAAACCCGGCCGTTTATCTGTGCGAGAGAGAGACTTGCCATCCACCCATTCAAACGGGGAAATCTTTGGCAAACCTTCTTCTGCCGCCACCGCAGATTCGACTCAATATTTTTGACTATGACAAACAGATCAAAGACGCGGGAAAGGAAGAGCAGGATAAATTTCTCGGCGTCATGGACCAGATCTTCAAACATTCAGGCTTGAAGTAGTAGAACTGGCACCCGAAGCCGTGTCAACCGAAAGAACATTTTCCGTCTGATGGATCAGCTCGATAGCAGTGGCTTTATCTTGAAAAATAATATTGTCCACAGCATTTACAGATATGCGGGTGGTGGTTGATGTGACTTTTCTCAGATCGAAATAGATATCCAGTTTTCCCGTTGCCGCTTTGATGGTGCGCCCATCGCTGGATTTATTATTATCAATGATCTTGAAGTCCATTTCTTTTGATGCTTTGATAACCACATTGTCCACTTCACCGATTGGATGATTGACTGTTTTATGGGCGACATTTGAAAACACATAAGCCCAGCCCACCACCAGTTATTGCCAGCGTGGTACATCCTGAAAATAATGCGAGAAACATTGTTGAAAAAACAAGTTTCAAAAATTTTATTACTTTCTCCTTGCGTGAGAAATTCGCGAATATGAATTCCTCCATTTTGATTTCTATTTCTTAGTTGCAAGTTTATAAGGCAAGCTTTATGCCAATTTAATACTTGTTGATTAACGGGTGATTATTCCCGGGCGGTGAATTACAGGAAAGGAAATTATGTGAGTATTTTCGTGTCTTTAATAAATAAACGATAAATCAGTGTTTAGCTTTTGAGTTCAAAACTCTGGCGATTTTCTCCAATGCCCAGTCGATATTTCCCCTTTGAATGATCAGTGGTGGGGCTAAACGGATAACGTGCTGATGTGTTTCTTTGCAGAGAATTCCTTCTGCCTGGAGCGCTTCGCAGAACCGGCGAGCGCCGCCTGCTGTGTGGTTTAGTTCGATCCCTATCAATAATCCTTTGCCGCGTACTTCTTTGACGTGGGGTGAGTTGATTTCTTTTAGTTGCTCCATGAAATACTCACCCAGCGTTGCCGCATTTTCTATCATATTTTCTTCAATCAAAACTCTCAACGCCGTGCGCGCGACAGCACAAGCCAATGGATTGCCTCCGAAGGTGCTTCCATGATCCCCCGGTTTGAACACACCCAGAACTTCCTTGTTGGAAAGAACCGCCGAGATTGGATAGAATCCACCGCTCAGAGCTTTTCCAACCAGTGTGAGGTCGGATTGTATGTCCTCGTATTCTTCTGCGAAAAGTTTTCCTGTTCTGCCGAGTCCGGTTTGAATTTCATCAAGGATCAGCATGACGTTGTTGCGGTCGCAAATTTTACGGACTGATTTCAAGTAACCGTTGGGAGGCACGATGACCCCGCCTTCACCTTGAATCGGTTCCACCAGAAATCCGACCGTATTGGGGGTGATGGCATTTTCCAGTGCCGTGGCATTGCCAAAGGGGATGCTTATGAATCCGGGAGTGAACGGTGCGTAACCTTCTTTGTATTGTGCCTCGGAACTAAACCCGACAATGGTCAGGGTGCGGCCATGGAAATTATTATCGCAGACGATGATTTCCGCTTTGCCTGCGGGCACTCCTTTTTCCATGTAACCCCATTTTCGAATAGCCTTGATAGCGGTTTCCACCGCTTCGGCGCCACTGTTCATTGGCAGTACACTGTGTGACTGCGTGAGTTCACAGATTTCTTTATAAAATGGGCCAAGTTGGTTGTTACGGAAAGCGCGTGAGACCAGAGTCAGTTTCTTTGCCTGGTCATTTATGGCTTCGAGAATTTTAGGATGACAATGCCCCTGATTGACAGCAGAGTACGAGGACAGGCAATCAAGGTACCGATTTCCCTCAACATCCCAGACCCAAATTCCCTGTCCACGACTAAGAACTACATCCAGCGGCTTGTAATTATTGGCGCCGAACTCATTTTCCAGTTGGATAAAGTCTCTCGTGATCATATCCGCTCCAATGCGTGAGTTAACGGTTTAGAATCCTTCGCTTACATTAATAACATGAGTCCAGATGTGGGGAGATGCAATGCAAAATCTAGATTTCAGCAAGAAATACCAGGGGCTGAAAAATGAAAAATCCATTGATAATCCATGGGGTTAGGGTATAATTAGCGATCTTATCCCAATACAATATTAAGGAAAGTGTGATATGAGCATCGATGACAAAGAACTGGAAGATTTTATGCCCGCCACAGAGATGGAGTGGTCCGACTCCGCGATTGCGCGAATGAAAAACGTGCCGTTTTTTGTGCGTAAAAGTGTTGTGCGCGGAATTGAACAATATGCCAAGGATAAGGGAACCAGTGTCATTGATGATGATGTGGTTTCCCGGGCACGTCAGGAACGCGAAGGTTCCGCAATTGAGGAATCACGAAAAAAGAAGGCCGCCGGAGTTCAACCACAAGCAAAGGAACCGGAAAAAGAAGTTCAGCGTCAGTTTGTAAATTTCGCTTTTTACAAGTTGGACCCATCGTTCCGTCGTTTGCCGAAAGAACGGAAAGAGGCCGCCAAGAAGGAATTTCTTGAGGTGGTCGAAGAATATGATGCTGACAGCGACATGATTGTCCTCAGCTATACCACGGTGGGTATCAGGGCAGATGCGGATATCATGTTCTGGCGAATAAGTCAGGACCTGGAAGGTTTCCAGAAAATGACCACACGTCTGTATCAGACCGACCTGGGAAGTTTTCTCGTGCCGAGTTATTCCTATTTGTCGCAGACCAAGCGGTCCATGTATCAAGACATGTTCAATCCTGAACATGAAGAAGACCGAACGCACATTATCCCGGGAAAAGCGAAATACCTTTTCATTTATCCCTTCGTCAAAACACGAGAATGGTATCTTCTTACCCAGTTCACCCGTCAGGGAATGATGGATGAACATATTTTTGTAGGGAATAAATACCCATCGGTTAAATTGAACACCAGCTATTCGTTCGGTATTGATGATCAGGAATTTGTCGTAGCCTTTGAAACAGATTACCCGGAAGATTTTGTCGACCTGGTGATGGATCTTCGCGAAACTCAAGGTAGTCTCTACGTTGAGCGCGACACACCAATCTTCACCTGCGTGGCTACTTCACTGGAGGACGCTATCGGCAGTCTGGGTATCTGACAGAAAAGATAGTTAGCTAAAATACAAGGGGGCCGCGACTTATGTCGTCGGCCCCTTTTTTTGTTGAGTTGGACAATTAGTAGCTAATGACGGAATCATGAAAAATAGTTTTAAATTCAAGGATGACAAAAAACCATAATCCACTGAAAATTAAAATTTATCCGGGAGAGACTCAAGTGAAAGGTTCTTTCGATAATGGAAGAATAACAGAAATAAAGCCGACATCTTTTTCGCGCGAGGGTTTAAAAATGGACCACTTGGGCCCGTTATTTTATTGGGCCTAGGTTAAGGCAGAAGGGTACGGGAAAATTGCCCTTCATCCTCATAAAGCTTGCGAAATTTTTAGCTATGCCCTCAAAGGAGAAATTTGTCATTATGATACTCTGAAAAACTGAAGTCGAGTTAAAGCAGGTGGTGTGCAGGTGATGCAAACCGGTTCCGGTGTGTATCATGAAGAAGAGACAGTTGGAGATCATACAGAATTTTTTCAGATATGGTTCGCACCATATCTTCAAGAGGCGTTGGGGAGAGAGCCTACCTATGCCCAGTATCAGCATGAAGATTTTCCAATAGGGAATATGGATGGATATGCTGTAAAAACAATTATTGGACATGGAGCGCCGGTGGCAATAGAAGCCGAAGCAAAGATGTGCGATATCCAGATTGATGAAGAGCACGAATATTCAGGAAATCTGGGATTTGAAAGGACGCTGGCTGTAATGGTGGTTTCTGGTAAAGGTGTCCTGCTAGAAAAAAATAATGGAGAGGAAAATATTCTATGTGAAAATCAATTTTTAATAATTCATGCTCATGACGAGGGAGAATTTATCGTCAAAGCAGAATCCGGCCAATCTTTGCGTATAGTGACCATTTAGGTGCCAGCAAGGGTCGAATACTCGCTGTACAGAAATAATGGATGAAAAGGAGGGCGAACAAGTGAAAAACTTTTTTCAAACAAATGAGGTATGGAGTTATCTGATTCTTCGTGTAGCTTTGGGAATAGTAATTTTTCCTCACGGAGCCCAAAAGCTACTGGGCTGGTTTGGCGGGCATGGTTTTAGCGGAACGATGGAATTTTTTACGGGAAAACTTGGCGTTCCAATGATCATTGCGTTTTTAATAATTATTGGAGAATCATTGGGAGCACTGGGGTTGATCGCTGGTTTTATGACTCGCTTATGCGCTGTGGGTGTCCTTTGCATCTTGTCCGGTGCCGTTGTGGTTGTACATTGGGAAAACGGATTTTTCATGAACTGGTTTGGAAATCAGGCAGGAGAAGGTTTTGAATATCATATGTTGGCGATTGGCATTTGTTTACCACTGATTATTTATGGCGGCGGTAAATTTTCCATAGACGGTATTATCGCAGACCGGGTTTTCAACAAATCAACCTGATAAGCAAACAACATTAATCATCATTTGCCGTACTCTGCGGACTAATCTTTTTCAATATGAATAACAATAGAATTTCGACCTACGGAATCAGAAAAGTATCTTCGGCTTCGGCACGTCACCATTGAACGGGCGCTAGCGGCAATCTACCGGGTTGATGCCGACGCCCGCATTCACAGGGCGAATGACACCGCATCATGATCTAACATTTCTTGCATCGCATGCCATGTAAAATTATTTCTGTTCAGTTTTGTCAGCAGGGGGAGAAACCGGAGTATTGCCTAACAGGCTGAGGATCTGGTTCAGGGTTTTCTTTAAATCTTTTCGATGTACTACTTGGTCAATCAACCCATGCTCCAGCAGAAACTCAGCGCGTTGGAATCCGTCAGGAAGTTTTTGTCGGATGGTTTGTTCAATGACACGGGGTCCGGCAAAGCCTATCAATGCTCCAGGCTCTGCCAGGATAATATCTCCAAGCATAGCGAAACTCGCCGAAACACCACCAGTGGTTGGATCGGTCAAGATCGATATGTAAGGCAGTCCTGACTTTGAAAATTTATTGAGAGCCGCCGAGGTTTTTGCCATTTGCATGAGCGATAGAATGCCCTCTTGCATGCGTGCTCCACCAGAACAAGAGGTAATAATGAGTGCTGTGTTGTTTTTTATAGCTCTCTCAATGGCTCTGGTGATTTTCTCACCTACCACCACTCCCATGCTCCCCCCCATATACTTGAACTCGAAAAAACATAATTCAACAGGATGGGTTGCCAGGACACCCGAGCCGGTAAATACCGCATCAGATGACATTCCCTTTTTGCTCGCGGTACGTAATCGGTCCTTGTATTTCTTGCTGTCCTTGAACTTAAGAGGGTCCGTTGCAGAAAGGTTGTTGTCGTGTTCAACGAAGGTGCCCGGTTCAAGAAGCTGAAGAATGCGTTGCTTTGCCTCAAGGCGGAAGTGATGGTCACACTGAGGGCAAACTCTAAAGTTCTCTTCAAGTTCAGCCACATATATCTGACCATTGCAACCCTTACATTCGATCCATATTTCTTCCGCCACCGGGATTTTCTTGCCAAGACCCGCTTTGGATTTTATTTTGTCTAACCAGGACATAAAAATAACAACAGCTAATAATTAATAATGAGTTATTTGACTCAGAAATCTCCAGGTGATCCGGGAAGATATCCTGTCGCGTTATAACTGATTTGGTGGATGCGTCACATTGTTTGTTACATCATTTTCTTCACGTTTTTGAGGTATCAGGAGTTTAGCAGGGCCCATCAGGATATAAGTGAAACTGATAATAAACAGGGCTATTTTGGGAATAGTTGCCAGAACATAAAGCACCAGTATTACGATCAGAAACCGGGTGAAGGAAACCCTTTTACGAAACTCAAATTTTTTAAAAGCCGGGTATTTAATATTGCTCACCATCAGGAAAGCCAAAATATAGACCACAGCTACCATGACACCAGGGTGAATTCTGGTTCCAAACCAGTTTTCAAAAGCGATGATGATAGAGGCGATAACCGCCGCGGCCGCCGGAGTGGGTACGCCAGTAAAATGGTTGCCCCTAATATCTGGTTTGGTCACGTTGAACCTTGCAAGACGCAACGCTGCACAAAGTAAAAACAGAAACGCCGCCATCCAGCCCACACGACCAAATGGTTTTAAAACCCAGGCATAGGCCAGAAACGCCGGAGCCATTCCAAACGAGATAATATCGGCCAGCGAATCGTATTGCATTCCAAAAGCACTTGTGGTTTTGGTCATGCGGGCAATTCTTCCATCGAGAATATCGAAGACGATGGCCAGCACAATTGCCCATGAGGCGACATAATACTGATCGTTGAGAGCCGCTATAAATGCGTAGAATCCGCAAAAAACATTCCCGGTCGTGAAGAGACTGGGTAGGATGTGAACGCCTTTTCTTGGGTTCATGAAAGCCTCCTCCCTCTTAGCTGGGATCAAGATAGCCAATAATGCTTCTGCCACCGCTGACTTTGTCCCCACAGGTTACAGAAAGTTTTGTACTTTTGGGCAGTAAAATATCCACACGCGATCCAAATCGGATCAACCCATATCGTTGACCCAGTTCATACTTATCTCCCTTATCGGGCCAGCAGATAATTCGTCGTGCGATGAGTCCTGCGATTTGTTTGACCAGAACTTTAACCTTTCCGGTATTAATCAAAATAATACTCTGCTCATTTTCCATAGACGCTTTAGGATTGAAAGCGGCAAGAAATTTTCCGGGGTTATAACGTACGTCTTCAATGGTTCCAGCAACAGGTACGCGGTTTACATGAACGTTGAACACATTAAGAAAAATAGTTACCCGCGTGCATGTTTCTCCGTTAATGGGATCATTTTCCGTTACGATCTCCGTCACCTTGCCATCCGCGGGTGAAACAATCACATTAGGTTCATTTGGGATAGGACGCTCAGGGTCTCTGAAAAACCATGTGACGAATAAAAAACCAAGTCCAAAAAGTCCCGCCACCCAATGATACGAAAGGGCACAAGACAGGATAGTCATCAGCAGTAAGGGGATGATGAATATATAACCTTCTTTAGCAATAGGAATTCTCATATCGAATCTTTGATACCTTTTGTAGTTTCCAAAAAATTAAAAGGAAATGGAAAAATGGCGATTACTTCAGTTTTTTTCCAACAAAAGGCATCATCTTGCGCAGTTTTTCCCCAACCTGTTCGATCTGATGTTCAGAGTCCCGCTTCAGCCGGGCATTGAAGACCGGACGATTGGCCTGATTTTCCAGAATGAATTCCCGGGCAAAGCTTCCATCCTGAATTTCGCCGAGGATTTTTTTCATTTCATCCCGTGTTGATTGTGGAATGACTCGCGGTCCGCGGGTGACATCGCCATATGCGGCAGTGGTGCTGATAGAATAGCGCATGTTTCCGATACCGCCTTCATAGATCAAATCAACAATCAACTTCAGTTCATGAAGACATTCGAAGTAGGCCAGGTCCGGGCTGTATCCCGCTTCAACCAGCGTGTCAAATCCGGCACGAATAAGTTCAGAAACTCCGCCGCATAAAACAGCCTGCTCTCCGAAAAGATCTGTTTCCGTTTCTTCCCTGAACGTAGTTTCAAGAACACCCGCCCGTGTACCGCCAATTCCCTTTGCATATGCCAGCGCGATTTTTTTCGCGTTTCTAGAGGCATTCTGATAAATAGCCATCAAACATGGAACACCCGCTCCCTGTTCGTAAGTGCGCCGGACCAGATGTCCCGGACCCTTGGGAGCCACCATAAACACATCAACCGTGCTTGGCGGAACCACCTGACCAAAATGAATGTTGAATCCATGACCGAAGGCAATGGCTTTTCCCTTTTTAAGATGCGGGGCAATATCATTTTCATACATCGCACGCTGTTTATCGTCAGGGATAAGGATCATAATGATGTCTGCGGCTTTTGCCGCTTCCGATACCGTCATCACTTTTAAGCCGTCTTTTTGCGCTCGCTTCCAGAACGCGCTCTCCTTACGCAGACCCACCACAACTTTAATGCCGCTGTCATGCAGGTTTCTTGCATGAGCGTGACCCTGACTGCCGTATCCGATGATGGCAATTGTTTTCTTTTTTATAGTCTTGATATCCGCGTTGCGGTCATAATAAATACTTGGCAATTTCTTTCTCCTTGTTGTTACCTTGCTTGGGTTTGATATTTGGTTTCAGTTATAAGGTCAGATTTAACTTATCGATTTGATGCCACGGCTTATGGCGATGCGTCCGGAGCGGACCACTTCCTTAATTCCGAGAGGTTTCAGTAGCTCCAGAAACCCTTTTATTTTGCCCTCATCGCCAGTGATTTCTACCGTGTAATTGTCCGAACTGACGTCAACCACCTTGGCTCGGAATATGTCTACGATGCGCAAAATTTCTTCACGGACACGAGGTTCCGCGTTCATTTTCACCAGAATCAATTCACGATCAACAAAGTGCTCTTCAGTCAAGTCGGTGACTTTGATAATATCAACCAGCTTGTTGAGCTGTTTTGTGATTTGTTCAACTTTTTTATCGTTGCCTCGAGTGACGATGGTCATCCGTGAAATGCCGGGTTCACTTGTTTCTGCTACATTCAAACTTTCGATATTGAAACCGCGACCACTGAAAAGACCGGATATTCGAGAGAGAACCCCGAATTGATTGACGACGAGGACGGAGATGGTATGTTGCATGGACTTTAGGGTTAAATTCTTTGATTAATAGGGTTTAAATGTGATTCAACACACCATAATATCAGAAACAGTTTAATTTTACCATTATAATTGCCCCGGAATAAGGGTGCAAGTTATTGGATAATAGTGTTTTGGAGAGAGAATATGGAATTGGCAGACCTGCGAGTCATGCTCAGGCGACTCCGGAAAGCCACCAAATCTTGGCGTACCCCGGTTGTGAGCGAAATCAGTCATCAGCACGATCCCTTCAGAGTGCTGGTGAGTTGCCTTCTCAGCCTCCGTACAAGAGATGAGGTGACCGCATCCGCATCTGCAAGGTTATTTGACCTGGCGGATACCCCGGAAAAACTTGTAGAGTTGGACCCGTTGCAGGTGGAAAAAGCGATTTATCCCGTAGCATTTTTTCGCAATAAGACTCGTAGCCTGTTTCACATATGCGAAGCCCTCATAGATAATCATGAAGGGAACGTTCCCGAATCGCTGGAACAACTTCTTAAGCTGAAAGGAGTTGGAAGAAAGACCGCGAACCTGACCCTGATACTGGGCCATGGCAAGCCGGGTATCTGTGTGGACATACATGTCCACCGAATTTCCAACCGATGGGGTTTCCTAAAAAGCAAATTCCCCGATGAAACCGAGATGCTTCTAAGAGAGAAACTTCCCAAACGTTATTGGATGGAATACAACGACCTGCTCGTCAGTTTCGGACAAAACATATGCAAACCGCAATCTCCCTATTGCAGTCAATGTTGCATCGCCGAATATTGCAGACGGGTTGGGGTAAAACGCAGGCGTTGAAACATCTGACAGGGTGAGGAGATTTTACAAATTCCCCACTGCTTTTTTCTGGATGGCGACCAGTTCTTTGATTCCCTTGTCAGCGAGAGCTAGCATTTCTTTCATCTGCTTATCAGTGAAAGGTTCACGCTCGGCGGTTCCCTGAATTTCTACGAATCCGCCATTCCCGGTCTTGATAATGTTCATATCCACATCCGCGTCAGAATCTTCATCATAATCCAGATCCAGACAATTTTTTCCACCGACAATACCCACGCTGATGGCGGCTACATAATCACGTACCGGAATTTCCTTGATCGCTTTTTCCTTCTTCAGTTTCTTCATGGCCAGCATCAGGGCAATGAACGCTCCCGTGATAGATGCACAACGGGTCCCACCGTCCGCCTGGATAACATCGCAGTCAATCCATACGGTTCTTTCACCCAGTTTTTCAAGGTCGATAATACTGCGCAGAGAGCGTCCAATCAGCCTTTGTATTTCCTGTGTCCGCCCCGTGACTTTTCCTCTGGAGGATTCTCTTGAAGTTCGAGTGTGAGTAGATGAGGGGAGCATGGAGTATTCAGCGGTGACCCAGCCCTGTCCCTTGTCACGGAGAAACGAGGGGACTTTGTTGTCCACTGAGGCGGAGCAAAGGACTCTCGTGCCTCCCATTTGGAAAAGAACCGATCCCATGGGATGGGTGATATAATTTTTGGTAACTTTGACCTCTCTAATCTGACTAGAGGATCGACCGCTGGGTCTAGACATGTTTTCTCCCGAAATTACTGCAGTTAAAGAATTCCCGGTTTGTTCTCAATACAGGAAAAATGAATTGATTAAACTAACAGGTTGCACCATGACTTTCAAGCACTCTGCCTTGAGAAAGAGTGTTAATAATGAATTTTATGGAACCTTGAATACACCCGATATCCCTGATAGAATGAGGGTTACTATCTATTTGACAGATTGGCCGATGAAGGAGCGTTTCCGATGGATTCGTATTTTGAAAAAGGAATAAAACTAACAGGTACCCTTTGGGTCAGAGGCAGTGTCCATTTTGACGCAGATATTGAGGGACAGGTTTATTCCAGCGATCATTTTATTGTGGGTCAATCGGGTCATGTTCAGGGGGATATTCGTTCGCACAATTTCACCAATATGGGAGAGGTCACGGGTAATATTTTTACTGAAAACAAGGTGGCCTTGATGAAAGATAGTAAGCTGACCGGCGACATTACGACATACCATCTGGTGATAGACGAAGGTTCCAATTTTGATGGTCGCTGTAAAATGATTGATGCTCCACCCGAAGCCAAGGTGGAAGAACCTGCCGGGACGACAAAAAAATCAGCACCCAAACCAAAAACTAAACCTGGCAAAACTGATCAACCTAAAGGTTCTGGTTCCTGGTTGAAAAAGGCATCTATGTTTGGGTTTGCAGGACTTATTCTGATGGGAGTTTTTGTGATTCCCAAATATTCAGAAACAGATTTGAAAGCGCAGGTTGAAGCAGGATATAGCCTGTTACAGGAAAATCGTTTTGGCGATGCTGAGGCACAATTTAAAAAGGCATTGGAGAAAACTCGTAATGATCCGCGGGTGTACGCAGGGTTAGGGGAAGTTTTTCTCCAGAAGAAGAGATATAACGAGGCGGTTTCCCAATTTAAGCGTTCGATAGAGTTGAAGCCTTCCAACGTAGATTACAGGGTTAAGCTGGCGGGCGCTTATCATGCGCAAGGTCAATTAAAGGAGGCCGAGAGTTCATTTCGCTTAGCCATCGAAACAGGCCCGGATAACGCTAATGCCTATTACCTTTTTGGTGTATTTATGGAAGAAAAAGGTGCTCAAAGTGAAGCGATAGGCAGTTATCGCAAGGCCACCGAATTGAAAAGTGAGTTTTATCAAGCACGTCGGGCTTTAGGTCAACTCCTGGTCAAAGCGGGGAGGGTAGATGAAGCCGTACAGGAAATCACATTGGTTTTGAAGCAGGATAATAATAATCCTTCCCTTCACTTGACCCTTGGAAAATTACTTCTTCAATTGAATAAAGGCGATGAGGCGGTTCCTCACCTGAAAAAGACGGTAGAGCTGTTGCCGCAGGACTTTCAAGCTCGAATCAAGCTGGCCGACTGGTACCTCGAGAAAGGAATGCTGGACCAGTCTCTGGAGTCATACAAAGTTGCCGCTTCTTTAGAGCCTAAAAACGCACAGGTTCAGGCTCGGTTGGGTAAGATTTATCATGACAAGAAAAATCTAGATAGCGCTCTGGTAGCGTATGGTAAGGCTGTTCGGTTAAATTCTGGTGATGCCGAAAGTCAATATCAACTGGGGAGACTGTTGGTCGCCAGTAATCAATATAAAAACGCCCGCCCGGCTTTGGAAAAAGCTCTTTCCCTTCGCAAAGACCATTCACCTACTTATTACGAGCTTGGCCGTGCGCTATTGAAAGAGGGTGCGCTTGAAGAAGCGGAAGCCAGTCTGAGTCAGGCAGTTAAAATGAAAAGTGAAAATATCAACTATCTACTGGCTTTAACAGATGCACTAGTCGAAAGTAAAAAATATGACACGGCCCTTAAAAATGTCCTGAAAGCGGTCAAGCTAAAACCGGAAAGTACGAAGGCTGTTTTTTCTACATGTAACGTTTACAGGAAGAAAGGTTATTATACCGTTGCCATAGGCTACTGCGAAAAGGCCCAGAGCCTTAGTCCCAATGATCCCAGAATATTGAATCGCCTCGCCTGGCTTTATGCTAAAAAAGGGGTGAAGCTTGTTCGTGGAATGGAGATCATGGAAAAGATTCTCAAAGCTAACCCAAACAGACCTAGCTACCTGGATACTCTCTCTGAGTTGTATTATGTTCAAGGGAAAACAGATGAGGCAGTGGCTAATATTCGAGCCGCTATCAAACTCAAGCCTGAGGATGCATACTACAAGAAACAACTTTGGAAATTTAAGAATGTGGTTCCCAAAAACCTGGCGCCCCCGGTCCCGACTGATAAAGCAAAATCATAATATTCCGCTTCCCTTCAAACCAATATAAATTCCATAGCACATAATAAGGAAAAGTCCGTTCCGTTTGCTTATATCATGCCCTAGCCGGATTAATAAGATGAGTAAACAAGTGAGGGTGGTCGTGTAAATGAGGTCAGGATGAATATTTACTTTGATGATTAGAGGTTTGATCGATGATGCGGCACCCATGACTAGAAGAATGTTGAATATATTACTGCCAAATACATTGCCGATAGCCATTTCTCCATGTCCTCGTCTGGCGGCAATTATTGAAGAAACTATTTCAGGAAGACTTGTTCCCACGGCAACAATACTCACCCCGATAAACCACTCGCTGATACCCACTTCGCGAGCGATACCCGTTGCCCCGTCAACCATCCAGTCTGCTCCTAACACAAGCATCACCAGCCCGATAATCACCAGGCACGATTGCACTGCCGGTCCTTTGTTTTCCAGGAAGTGACCATCTTCCTCCAACTCAATATCCGAACTATCCTTTTTGCCAAAGGCCTTCCAAAGATAGGCGAGGAGTAGAACCAGCATAATACCACCTTCGGTCCGGTTCAAATGATTGTCCCATGCCAGAGCGGTGATCAGAAACGAGGCGATAATAAGAGGAGGAGCCTCTTCCCTCAATCTCCGCCCCTCAATCGTAATAGGAATCAGCATGGCCGTGAGACCGAGAACCAGCCCCACGTTGGCGATGTTACTACCAATGACATTCCCCAGGGCCAACTCCCCTGAACCATGAAGTGATGCCAGGACAGATACTGCCAACTCCGGGGCCGAAGTGCCAAACCCGATCACCGTGGCTCCAATTATAAATGGACTGATGTTAAAACGTCTGGCCAGGCGGGAGCTTCCAGTAATAAGAAAATTACCTCCGTAAAAGAGCAAAATCAAGCCGATGAGGATGAGTCCTGTGTCTAGTAGCATGAATGCGAAAATAGTAAGGTCTGCGGGAAGATCCGGGAGTTTGGATCGCGCTCAATATTACATTAGAACCGATCGGTGTGCCATTCAAAAAATAAAATAAGGCACCCCGGTGGAGTGCCTTATAGATTACAGTTGAGGAAATTTAATTTCAGGTGACCGCAGGTTATTCAATTAGCGCGATCCGCTTCCTTCTTCCTTGTGCTTGGCGGATTTTTCAGAGTGCATTTTCATGCCGCTTCCTTCTTCCTTGTATTTGGAAGATTTCCCGTGTTTTTCGTATTCGCCATGTTCTGTGTATTCGCCGTGTTCTGTGTATTCGCCGTGTTCTGTGTATTCGCCGTGTTTTTCTGAATGTATTTTCATGCCGCTACCCTCTTCATATCTTTCCGATGAACCGTGACCGCCTTTGGTCTCATGTCCACTATCGTGTGCGAAGCCTGATACTGGAATCATAAGTAGAAGGACAAATAAGATGGCGGATGCAGTTTGAATCTTTAATTTCATAATATACTCCTTGCAGTCAAACGTGAACAATATAGGTTTTCCAAGGTGAAGAAGTCAGTTGTCGATTTTTTAATCTGACCAGCAAACAGGAACAAAACTTGTTTTGAACTGTTCTGGGTATTCTCTAAAAAATTTTCCCTAAAAACAAGTCGGAAAAATATTTCATTAAAGAACAACCCTGGCATTGGTTTGGTCGTACTGGGGGGGGATAAA